>BNJS01000514.1_pt1 | contig 224312 bp, 342 predicted proteins | sample 8540461 | NCBI WGS metagenome assembly BNJS01 (sample SAMD00202454, study PRJDB9452) | human saliva metagenome | isolation source: human saliva | place: Japan | reverse complement strand
AATATAATAATATCTTGTAGAATCTGGTATGTTAAGTGCTATTTTATAATTTTTTTTATTATCATCTAAGCCTAATATTAATATCTTACTCTTCTTCTATCACCTCTACTTTTATGTTATTTTCTTTAAATTTTTCTTTTTTTTTACTTTGAAGTATTTTTAAGTTCCTTTTATTTCATCTTTCTTTCATCTATTACTATTTTTCCTTTTTTATCATCTTAGATTCTATTGCTGCCAGAATTATCAAATAGCCCATTCCAGATATATAAAAAGTTTATTTCTTTTTGCTTCTATATTAAAAATTTGCGAAAATATGGTATTTCCTAATTCTGCTCTTAAGTGCTAATTCATTTTAAAGACGTATGTGGTGTGTGTTGTCTCTGCAGGTGTTGTTCCACAATATGGTATAATATTGAATCTTTTGCTTCCATTCTTTCTACAAGATACTTCTAAAATCAACCATCATTCTATCCATCTTCTTTTTCATTAAAAATAATTTCTACTCTTACTCCCTCTTTTTGATATAACTAAATTTCTAGTATCTTTCACTTTTCTCTTGAACTAAAATCATACTTAAAAAGTAGATTGTAGTAAATCTTTCTCAAATATATTCCCTTATCTTCTTCATCAATTTCAATAGTATAATAGATAGCACAATCCTCATCTATTAATTTTATTTTATTATCTTCTGTATATTCATATTTAAAGTTATATTTTTCTAAGATTTCTTTTTCTTCTTCTGTTATATGAGAAAAATAAGTTCTAATCTTTCATAGGAGCATCAAAGTCATCTTCATTCTCATTTTTCATCTTCTAAATAAACATCATATCTTACTTCCATATTTTCACCTCAACTTCAATTTTTAAGAATTTATAAAAATAAGTTAATGATTTTTCTAATAGTATCTCTGTAACACTGCTATTTTCTTCATCAAGCCACCAATAAGGTTCATCATCATTTTAACCATAATATATTGAAACAAGCATAATAATAAGGTGCAAAAATGAGGTGTTGTTATTTCTAATCATGCGACTCCCTTATCACTTTCAAAATCTAAAAATATAATAATTTTTCTTCATCATTCATTATATCTGATATTATATCTATTTTTATATTATTTTCTTTAAGTTTTTTTCTTTTTTTGTTTTCAATCATTTTTATAACTTCTTTTTATTTCAAAAAATTTTTCTTGCTCTTTTAACTCCATATTTCACCTCATCTTAAAAAAATAGTTTTGATTTCTTTTACTAAGTTCTTAACTTTTTTTCTTCATCTTTATCTAAAAACGTTATAAAATAGTAATAATCTGTCAAAGAAGTTATCAAAAATTTTAAGATTTGAAAAAAATAAATTTTATAATTTTTTGGAAACCAAAAACATCTCTAAAACTCATTTTAAAAATCATTTCTAAAATATCTTTATCTTTGTTTAAAAAATTTCTTTTTTTATCTAAAGCCTTTCTTCTAAGTTTTTTTGATAGAATTTTTTTATAGTGAAGTTTTTCTGAATTACTAAAAAAATCAAAAACACCATTTTTCAAAAGAACCTAAATTTATAAACTACATCCTTGTCCATTTTATATAATCTAAGCAAAAAAATTTTTAAGTATCTATTTTTCATTTACTATATAAAGGAATTTTTCTCTCTTTTTATTCATTTCAAGAAAGGCTTTACAATAATATTGATTAGCTTGTTCTTCATTTAAGATATTTTCTAATACATCTAAAAACATACGTTTTCATTATTACTCCATTCTACTTTTTTTCAAAAAAACATCTTTACTCTTTTATCTCTATATTTTTCTTAAAGTAAATATAATTGGAAAATTTACATCTTTATATTCTTTATTTTTTTAGCTATCTCTAATAATTCATTCAAAAATATCTTTATTATAAATAGTTGATAAAGCCTTAGATAATGCTATTCTATATTCATCTGTTTTAGCTTTATAAAATTCTTTTATCAGTTTTTCAGAAGCTTCTTTATAATTTTTTTACTGCTAGAAAAATAAGCTAAATGTGTTTTTATATTTTCATCTTCTATTTTTTTGAAAGATATTTCAATATAATTGAAACTACCTTTTTATCTTTTTCTGTTATTAACACTAATTCATATATAGTAAAAAGGTTATGTCCTATCTTTTCTAAATCTTTTTAAAAAAATTTTTCTTCTTTAAATTTAATATTGTTATAAGGATCTTTTTGCATATATTAATTTTCTCAGTTTTCTCAATAATATGAAATTTTTTTCATTTTGGATTTTTGATATCTCATCTATCTTTTTTTAAAAAATTTTTTTATTTCCAAATAAAACTCATTGGCATCAATATAACTTACTCCCTTTGTTGAGATAAATTTGATATTTTTCATTTTCATATTTTTCTTTGTTGATATGTAATATCCCAAGTAGTATCCCAAGAAATTTCTATTGTATCTCCTATCCTTCTAAAAATAATATCTGGTATACACAAGAATGGTCCATATAGAAAGCCAACGATGTGCTCTTTGCCAATCATAAAAAGGCTCAGATATACTGATTATTTTTTTCTATTTCCTCATCACTTTCATCATCTTCATAATCATCTTTTAACCAATAAAAATATTTCTCTTTAATATTGTCTATGGTTTCAAAAATTGTTTTTCCTTCTACATCTTCATAAGGTAAAAACTTCTTCTTTTATAATATCTTCTAAATGGTCATCAAAAAATTGTAAATATGAAAGATATATCCTACATCTATTCTTAATTTGTTATCTTCATAAAAATTGACTTATATTAACTCCATCTACCCAAAATTTCTAATATATAATTTAAATATGAGACTTTTTGGATAATAAATAAGTTTTAATTCAAAAATTCTTCATTAATTCCCCTTATCTCTTTTTATCATTATCTTTTTCATAAACCTTTCCTTCAACGAAAAATATTTCTCTTTTTATACATGCATAAGTCCACCCATCTGGTTCTCCATTTTTTGAAGACCCTCTACTCAGTTTTCCATATGTATCTCTATCTGATAATAATCTCAATTTTATAAATTGCCTGCTTACATTACTTATTTCATCATTAGCTTTATGAGTTTTTCCATATCATTAGTATCATAGAAATAATAATTAGTAAAGCATACCTGCATAACTACTGAAAATATTTACTATTGTGACAATCTATTGCCTTTAAGTCTTGTTCATACATTCTTTTTCTTCTAAAAACTAAATACACTCCTTTAAAAATCTTTTCAGATTATTTATTACTTCATCTTCCTCAACGTGATATTTTTCAGAACTTTTATCAATTCTTCAGAGGAGTTTCTTTTTTACGAATTTTGCTTTTACTTTTAATGATATTCTTCTTTCTACTAATTTGTTTCTGCTATTAAACTTATACAAAATTTAAACTCATAACATAATTTTTATTGCTAACAATTGAATTTCATCAAAGTATATTTCAAATTTTTGTAAAAATTCCCATATTTATCGATTTCTTTCATCTTTATTTTATTATTCTCTAGTTAGTAATAACTTCAACCTTTGTTTCAAAAAATCTGCAGTATCTATAAAAACAGAAATTTATTTTCTAAACATTTTTCTTAAAATTTCTATAATATCAAAATCTTTTTTAAAATCAATTAAGTCTTTAAAATTTTCTTTTTAACATCTAATTTTAACTTCTATTTCAGAAATATTTTTCTATCATATTTTTAGGAATAATATTTATTTTGACCTATATCATAAAATTCTTCTTTTCTGAAAAATTAGGTAGTTTCCATTATAAGATAAATCATGCCATATATTCCTCATCATCTTTTGTAGTAATAACTTTAAAAACTTTTTATATTCTTCTCTTTCAATATAATTAGATATTTTTATTCTTTTTAAATAATCTTTTATTTATAACTTCTTCCGATGTGATATTTTTGATTATCATTTAAGATTTTTAAATTTAAAAATAATCCTTGCCTTTTTCAATTAAGTAAGCCTCTTCAATGCTTCCATCTGCTAATTCAATAGAAATCTCACTCTATTTTCTATTAATTCTTGAAATATATCTTTATTTTCCTTATTAAATTTTAAAATTTCTCTTTTGATTTTTCAATATAGTCTGATTTTAATATTATTCTTTTTATTGAATCAATCAGAAAAAGCTTTTATTCCATCTTCTTTAAAGTTCACATCATAAGAAAATAAATATAGATATTTTGAATCTATCTTTAAAAATTTTTCCAACTGTAAAAGCAGGAATCTTCAAAATGATATATTCCTATTATTTGTCCTAATTTTATATTTTTAGAATTTCTTTCATTTTTATTTCACCTTCTTTTTCTATTTACATCATTGTATTATTTGAAATATAATAAGTCAAATTAAAAAAACAGATAGACTAATCTAATAATCTATCTGTTTTTAACCTTATTTTACATATTTTTTTAAATTCTCCATAGCCTTCTTCGTCCATTTTTATCATAAGGAATGAATCTCAATGAAGCTCCATTGATACAGTATCTAAGTCCACCTTCAGCTCTTGGACCATCTTCAAAAAAACATGTCCTAAATGTGCTTTTTCCAGCTCTACTTCTTACTTCAACTCTACTCATACCATGAGAATTATCTTGTTTGTAATTTACTACTTCTGTTGCAATAGGTTTAGTGAAACTTGGCCAACCACAACCTGCATCATATTTATCCTTTGAACTAAATAATGGCTCTCCTGTTGTTATATCCACATAGATACCATCTTCTTGATTCTTATCATATTCATGAGTAAAAAGCTCTTTCTGTTGCTGCATTTTGTGTAACTTGATATTCTAAATCAGTCAATTTCTCTTTTTAAAACTTCATCACTTGGCTTTTGATACTTTTTTTCATCTATTATTGCCTCATTTGCCTTATTTAAATTAATATGGCAATATCCATTAGGATTTTTCTTTAAGTAATCTTGATGTTCCTCTTCGGCCTTATCGAATCTTTTTTTAACTTTTTCAACTTCAATTACAATAGGTCTAGAATATTTCTTTTGTTCTTCTTTTTATAGCATCTATAGCGATTTGTTTATCTTCATCATTTTTGATAATAGATACCTGTTCTGTATTGAATTCCTCTATCATTTCCTTGCTTATTTACAGAAGTTGGATCTATTATTCTAAAAATAATATTTTAATAGAGTATCTAAAGATACTTTTTGAAGAATCATAAGTTATATGTACTGTCTCAGCATGTCCTGAGTTATTGCAAACATTTTTCATATGTTGGGTTGTCAAAAGAACCATTTGCATAACCAGAAACTGAGTCTATAACTCCATCTATTCTAGCAAAAATATTCTTCCACTCCCCAGAAGCAACCACCAGCTAAATATATTTCTTTTTATATTTTCTTTATTAACATTATTTACAGTAGTATTTTTTTGCTTTCTTCCATAACTTCATTTTTCTCCTTTCCCTTCATAATAGTCCTTGATTTGTCCATTACTTATATGACCAACAATTACATTATCTATTTTTTTAAAATCTTTATATATAATTGCTGATGTTGGCAAAGCTCTTATTTTAAATATTTTGTAATAATTTTCCATCTGTGTCGTATAGTACTTTTAATGTTTTTTTGTAACCCTAAACTATCATACCATTCTTTGAATTTAGCAGGATTCTTTTCTCCATTTATTCCTGGAAAAAAACAACAGTTATTACTTCAAAAATTACTATTATTTTCACCTGCTAACCTGTCTAATTCTTCTAGACCTGCTAAACAAGTTGGACACCATGAAGCCCAAAAATTTAATATAGATATTTTTTTCCTCTTGAAAATGTATAATCATTTCCATTCATATCTACTAATTGTATACTTTCTAACAAGTCTTTCTCAGCCTCTGTTTCCTTACTTACATTACGACTAAGCATTTTTAGCAAAAACAAATGTTCCAATCAAAAAAATATAAAAAAATTAAAGGTAAAATAAATTTTTTTCATTTTAACTTCCTTTCAACATTTAGTTAAACAGTTAAAAAAATATTAAGTTTGTCAAAAATTAAAAAGAAATCCCATTACTATAATTAAGAAACCACCTATTTTTTTAATAAGAGGTAAATGTTTTTTTAATAAAAGACATTTTCTTAAATAGTGTTTTTTTGAAGCTAATGAGAATATTACAAATGGTGTTGCCATTCCCAATAGATATAGAAACATTAACATTACACTATTTCCTGTATCTCCTGATGAACCAGCTAAGATTAATATCGAAGCTAATATTGGTCCAACACAAGGAGTCCAACCAAGACTAAAAAGTTAAACCTAAAAGGAAAGTTGAGAATAAGCTTTGTTCTTCTCCTTCATAATTCATAACTTTAGTTTTTTTCCAAAAAAATTTTTAATTTTTAAAAATATCCATTTGGAAAAGTCCTAAAATTACAACTAAAATTCCTCCTATAACTCTTACCTTACTGTTAAGAAATAGTTCTCCAATAAACCCTGCTCCAAAAACCTAAAACTATATAGGTAACTGAAAGTCCTAAAACAAATGCTAGAGTCTTACTTACTGATTTCTTCTCACCATTACTTAGAATTGAAATGTATACTGGAATAATCGGAAATATACATGGTGAAAAAAAGAAGCAATCCCTGCTAAATACGCTGTGCTATATGCAACTTCTTGTGTAAACCTGAACCTCCCACGACTGGGTATTATCTCTCCTTAACAAGTTAAGGAGCTTAGCCAAAGTGTCGTAGGGTTCCAAAAATCTTTAAAAAAATATTTAAAAAAATTTTTCTAGAAGTTTGATAGCTTTACACTACCCTTATTCTTTTAGGTGTGTTCAGTTCACCTCTATTGTATAGGACACTTAAGTCCACAACTTTACTTTTTCTTAGAATATTTAATGCTCCATTACAATCTGCATTTATAAGTTTAGCTGCGCTTGTTTGATATAGTCCTCTTTTTATTCTTTTTCCACTGAATACATATTCTTGTAGATTTTTCTTTATCATATATTGGAATTTCATCTCCATCAAAGAAACTTGCTTTTTGATGTATAACTCTCTTCTTGTAGTTTAAATTCTATTCCATATAGTTTACATAGATATATTAATTTATCTCTTAATTTTTCCATATGGTATATTTACAAAATTTTGATTATTCATACTTCCTATATTTGAATTTCTTTGAAAATCTTCATTATATCCTAGAATTAGTTTTTCCTATATTATTATTAAGACAATAATTTAGAATTGTTCTTGCTGCTTTTTGAAAGATAATCATTTATACGATTATTTCTCTTTCTAGTTATTCTCTTTTTGTCTTAATGTTATGCGCTCAATCTTTTGCTTATCTTTTTATACTTTGTAATTTTGCATTTATCTTATTATAGTATTGATTTATTGATTTTAATTTTCTACCATCTATTATGAATGAAGTTCCAGTACTTGTAACACAAGTACAAAGATTATCTATACCTAAATCAATTCCTAGTACATTTTCTTTATTTAATTCCCTTTTGAACTTCTTCTATCTCATAAGTATATTGAATTTCAAAGTACCTAGAATGTTGTTTTGGTATTATTCTAATCTCTTTTATCTTCTTGTCTTTTTAATACTGGTGGCAGTTTTATCGCGATTTCCTTATGTACCTTTCTAAATGAATTTGAATAAGGAACTATCAGCATATCATCTTTTAATCTAACAAAACCTATAACAAGAGTAGTAAAACCATCTTTATCAAGATAATTAGGTAATTTTATTTTACCATTATATTGACCATTCTTAGCAAGTTTTAAAAAGTGCAAAGAATGATTTAAAACTTTCATCTACTTCTTTTTAAAAATTTGTTGAGCCATATTAGAATTTAACTTCTTGTAATTCTCACTATTTTTTTAAGCATTTTATAGTTTTCATTATAGCTTAAATACTTTTTTTATTTTTTTAAAAATAGTATTGTCTAACATTGTATATAGCTTGATTCTTTAAATTCTTAGCTATATGACACAAATATTTTAAATTTCTAAACTCTTTTTTTGCTAAGATGTTTTTACTTGTTGTTTTAATGTTAAATACATATATAATCACCTCCTTTTTCATCAGAGATATTACACCATATATTCTACATTTTATCCATTAAAAAAAGTAATATTTTTTTATTTATTTTTAACCATTTTTAAAGTTTTTTTAAAACCCCACAACAGTGGGAAGCGTAGTTCACATAAGTGCGCTACTACTTATGCAGTTCTCTTATGAACTTCTTGTTATCTCTAACAAGCACAGACTATATCTTATCCATAGTGTATCTCAACACCTTAGGCGAAACCACTTCCAATACCAATCGCTTGTATTGTACTCCCCTCACGAGGGATAGTCGTTGAACTTTCCTTTTCAGGCTTAGCTGCTGATTGTCTATTACCATAATGTTTAGGATTTAACCTTGCACCATCTAGTATATTTTTTTCTGCTTTTCGCCACCATCACACTTATACCATATTCTCACTTAGGTATTATGTTGTGGCTATACTAGCTTTAAGAGTTCCCAGCAATTCAGTTTCTTTGTTGCACGGTTTTTGCTCCGTGTCTACATACAAGTTTCCCTATATGCTTACTAAAAATCTTCGTGCAATTCATACTCTACGAGTACATGTCTCATGACTAACACCCTACGAGTGCTAGAGTCACGAGTGTTCTTGCACTATTTAATAAATTCCCCTTTCTAAAATTTTAATTAATATTTTACTACATTCTTATTATATACCTTTTTTTAATTTAAAAGTATACTAGAAAAAGTTTAGTTAAAAAAATAAAAAAATTATTTATTCAAATAAAAAAAGACTACTGTAAATCAGTGATAAAAAACTCACTCAATTTACAATAGTTCTTTTTAGGGAAATAATAATCTATATACACTAGGGTTAGTGTTAGAAATTTATATTGTAGATTAGAATATTACTCTAAGTCCTACTCCTGCTCTTACATTGTTTACCTTTTTGTGTCATAACCTACATTAGCTGTTACTCCTACTCTTTGGTTATCTACTCCAATATTAAGATCTGTCTTAACATTTCCTGTTCTGTCATCCTTTTTCACCTCTGATATTGATAGCATCCAGCAGTCTGTATCATCCTACTCTTTAGCCTTGTTCTTTGCCATTAGCTACTCTTTCCTAATTCATTTTCATAAGCTACTCAACAGCTACTTTTCATTGTACTAGTTCCAAAAGTGATGTCTATAAGCAAGTTCTGTTCCTATTTCAGGTTTTACTGAGAAATAATCATTTGACTTTAACATCTAATTTTAATTTCTCCTGATTTTTTTCTCTTTATCTTTTGATACTCTTCCATATTCTAAACCTAGGGCTGCATATGGTCTTGAATGAGAATGATTCACTCAATCTAAATTCTTTAGATATTTCATTCTTTAGATCCTAGTCCATAAGTATGATATCTGACTTTTTGCATTGAAATACTTTCATCTACAACTAGATATTTTCTGTTCATCTTGTTATATCCTGCAAATACATCTCCAGATATTGTCCAATTTCAAGCTGTTATTTTTCGTCAAATGGAACTGACTTTAAATAGTCCAAGCTTTAGCTTGTAATTGTTCCTCTTTAGAGTTTTCCAAAATCTTTAAACTCAAATGTATTATGAACTATACCTGCATACCAACCTATCAGATTCTCCAAGTCTTTACAGTTTCATCTTCATGGACATAAGCTACTCCATAAGCATGGTTCTTGTATAGTCAATTACTCCTGCAGTACTTAGTGTTGTATTCTCCTTTTAGCACCAAAATGTTTTAATCTTGTTTAGAATCTTTAGTTGGGATTAGACCATTCATTTCTTAGGTAGTTAAATTCTTTATCTAAGATATTACCCTAGTTGCTTCTACTCTTTGTTGAACATTAGCATATTGATGACCTTTCATTTCATCTACTGCCTGTACAAATAGCTTTTGTTCAATCTCGTTAAGTCCTAGTTTATTTATCTTTTTAAACAATTCTCTTTCTCTTGTTCCTTCTTTTTTTCAACACCATATCTTTGTTCCAACCCATCCATAAAATTATAGGTGTCTTTTTTTCTTTTTGCAAATGTTGTATAAGGTCTTTTAGATAAATATAATTTTTGCTATTGTCAAATCAGCATTTTTGAGTAGCCGTTGCTATCCAAGTCAAATTACTTGAATTCATTAAAAATTCAACTTTTTCCACCCCTGCTGAACTTACATCTCTTATCACATCATTATATGGATTTAATATATTTGGTCCTATCTCAATATCTTTTTTTCAGTTGTGTACTCAGATGCTTCAGTTCCAAATATTAAATTTACTGCTTTCAAGTTTGTTAATTTATCTAAACCTTGAATAGGATTTGTATAGTTTATTCCTGATGTATCCACATACATTCCTATTTCTGAACCTCTCGACATATTTGGTATACTTGAAAGTCTGCTACTTAAATCCAGAGTTGTATCTCCTACTGTTAGTTTTTTTGCACTTGGAGAAGCTATATTTGTATCAATAGCAATAGGTTTTACTGCTGTTCCATTTCTAATAACAGTTGCTGTTGATGATCCACCGCTAGGATCTATTTTCACTTCTATTTCAATTCCTTTTTGCTCTTTTTGTCGTGTCATTTTTGACTTGCTGTATCTGTTTCTTTTTGCATTGTCTCCAGATACAGTTATAGTTCCACCTTTGATTTGTCATAATTTTGTGTATTAACATAGTAGTATCCTGTACCATTTGGAGAATCTATAGTTATACTTGACCATAGTTCTTAAATATTGATCCATTTAGTGCAACTACTCCCTTTATTCCATCATTTGTTGCATTAGGGTACACTTTGTTTATTGTTCCATAGTTTTTCACCTATTGCACCTTGATCTAAATACATTCCAACAGTGTTTTTTTCCCACTTAGATTAATTGTTCCATAATTTTTTTTGCAGTAGAACCATTACCAACAGCATACATTCCCTATACTTTCACTTTTTTTAATACATCTATTGTTCCATAATTCACAATATTTCCTGTATTTTTTTAATATCTTATTCTCTTCATCGTAATATCCAGCTGCCATTCCCTATTCCATAAAGTTTGTTTGTACTGTCAGTTCCATTCACGATTATTCTTGGTCTTATTCCTAGTCCTGTATCTCCATTTACTGCTGTTCCACCTGTACTATATATACCTACATTTCCTACTCCTGAAGCAAAAATTAATATCAGCTAAATTTTTTTATATTTCCTGCTGAATATAGTCCATAGTTTCTACTTCCAGTTGATACTAATTGTGTACGATTTGTCATCGTTCCAGATTTTATCTGAATAAGCAAACACTGAATCATTTCCTAATGTAACTGTACCATTATTAGTTGTTAAATTATGTCCTGCTCCCTTTATTACAAATCCCATAAGAAGCATCTCCTATTACCATAGAATTTGTACTTGTTATAGTTTTGATTCGTTCCTGTTGTAAATACTCCTACTGCCTTGTTTGTACTAACTGTTAATGTTCCAGCTGTCAGTAAAACATTTCCTCCTTGTGAAAAAAATTCCCTATACCATTATTGCCAACTGATATATTTCCATTTGTATGATTTACTCCATAACCATATAGAGCTATTGAATTATCTCCAACTGATATATTTCCTGTATTAGTAATATTATTTGCTGTTTTTACATATATTCCTACATTTCCTTTAGCTAAAGTACTCGCATTCCCTAATGTTATATTTCCATTATTAATTACATTAGTATTGTTGTCTGCAACTATTCCAAATTCTACTGCATTAGATTTTCCTGTAATGTCTCCTGTATTAGTAAAGTTTCCTCCACCATTAGCAAAAAAACTCCAACCATACCCGTTGTTGTATTGGTACTGTTATCTAAATTAATATTTAGGTTATTAGTTGCATTTGAGCCAGAATATAAAGTTGCTATTCCACTACCAGTCGTACTTCCTGAATATTTATAATTTAGTGTTTTTCGCATTTCCTACTGTTGAGCTTCCTTTTGTATAAATTCCTACTCCATTGTCACCAGTTTCTATACCATAGTCAGTATCTAAAAGTTAACTTTACTGTCCTCAGCATAGATTCCGAAAACCATTTGTTCCAACTTTTATATCTGAATTTCCTGTTCCAGATATATTTATTTCTCCACCAACTCCTGAGACACTCTTTAATGCAATTCCAACACTATTATCCCCTAAACTCAATGATTTAGTATTAGTTATTATTACATCTGATTGAGCTGCTCCTTTATTATTTTCTGCATAAATTCCTGTTGAATTAGCACCAGAAATATTTATTGTACCATGGTTTTTCTATTTGAACTTTTTACCATCTCCATAAGTTATAGCTGGTGTAGTATTTCCTTTTCCTAATCCTGCTATTCCTGTTCCACTTCCTGTTACTGTAACTGTTCCTTTATTTACAATCTTTACTTCCATTAGTACCATAAAGTCCTGCACCATTATCTATTTCATACAGATTCCTGTTGTATCATTTAAAAATTTGTCCATAACTAACATTTATTCCAGCTATACCTGATGATGTTGTTCCACCTGTTATATTAACAGTTCCTTTATTTATATATCCAGATTCAGCATTAGAAGCTGCTCCAGAATTTGAACCCATAGAAAGTCCTTTACCATTTCCTGTAATAGTTTTCCCAGAATTTATTGTAACTAATTCTCTTTCCATTAAAAATACCATTAAATTGATCAGAATTATCTGCTAAATTTACATTACTATTAACAGTCAATTTTCCCTTCTACTAATGTAGTTTTAAATGATTTTTCCATTTGTATTTAAAGCTCCAAATTTAGGTATTGCTAAAAAGTCCATTGGTAAATGTCGTTAAACCACTATTCCCTGCCCAAGTAAGATCTAGATTTTTTTAAATATTCCCAGATTTACCCCGTCTTTCATTAATTTAACTTTTACATTACTCATTCCTTGATATTTATTAGTTCCACCAGTTCCAATTGTGTAATCACTATCTTCACCAGAAACAAGAATTCCATCATACATTTCTATATTTGTAGTAGCTCCATTTTTTTAAAGATAATTTTTTTCCACTATTTTCTACATGGAAAGGTGTTACAGCATCATGGTCATTTTGGGATAATCCTCTTGCTAAACTATTATCTTTATTTACAATAGTTCCTCCATTGAAATTCTACTATTCCTCCATTAGTAGCAAACAATCCTCCTCCTGTACCTGTGTTGATAACATTATCTGTTTCCATTCAAATAAACTTTTGCGTTTACTCCATCTGCTAATGCAGCTAATCCATTGATAGTTGCATTTCCTCCAACAGTTATTTGTTTCCTCCATTTTTAGTATAGGCTCCTATATTTTTGATATTTTTTTCACTAAGTGTTATTACATTCTCATCTTGTGCTTTAATATTAGAACTTATATCCACAGTTCCTGCTTTCTGCATAGGCAAGAACTGATTTATATCCTCTTGCTTCTGCATCTTTTTTTCACAGTTATTTTTTTCCACCATCTTTTTGCAAAAAAAGCTACTCCTTCTTTACTAACCATATGTAATTTTTTTTATCAACTATGATTTCTGTTGGTTTATTTTCTAAATCAGTTCCTGTTAATTCTGTTAATCCTGTTCCCGTTAGCAGTCCATTTTCCTTCAGCATAAGTTATAATAGTTTTTCGTTCCTGTATCTGCTTCCAATGTATTTGTTCCATTTATTCCATCAGAAAAATCACTTTGTGCTCCCTCTTGTATATCAATGACTGTTCCATTTTTTTGCTAAAAACATAAATCCATTCTTTGCATATTTTCCAAAAAGTAATATTAAATTTATCAAAGTTTAAATTATGAATAGGGATCTTTTTCAAGAAAGTTAAGATAAGGTTTAGTCGTAGCTGTGCATCAGTAACATTATATCTTACACTGCTTTTTTTGCTAAACTGTTATAATCTACTCCTTGTCTTTGTCCAGAAATAGCATATACTCCCAACATTTCCATCCACTGTTGTAGATGTATATCCAACTTTATTTAGTCTTCCTGCTTCTTTTTGCACTGCACTTGAATCAAAAATCTAATTTACTTCCTATATCAAAATATAACTCAAAAATATCCTTGATGTATTCCTTTATTATGTGCGATATTATCATTTTTTTGTATTAAAGAATATTCCAACATTTTTCATCTCCATAAAAATTTCATTGGTTTTATCTGCTGATAATTTTTATATAAGGGTATATACTTTATCTAAACTTCCTTCTCCTTGGTTTCCTCCATTTTGTATAAGTTGGGATATTCCACAGCAATATATTTTTGATTTATCAGGAACCCAAGTTAAAAACTGAAAAAAAGCCTATATTAGATGCTCCATCGAAAAAAACTAATTTCTCCTTTATTTTCAATTCTTAATCCTCCAGCATAATTTCTTTCATAGCATAAATTGTATTGTCCTTTTGTTCCAACACGGATATTAGCATCTCCTGTAAGCGATGTTGAAAAATTTTCCCACCACTAAAATATTTAGAGATCTTGGTATGCACCATCACCTTTACCTTGTATATTAAAAAAACTGTGTTACTATCTTCTAATATATTTATAGTTACATCTTTCCATTTTTACACTTCCACCTCTAAATGCTTCTGCATTAATAAAAGGCTGCTCTATTATATAAATTAACTGTTACATTTTTTTATCTCAACATCTCCTACTATATGGAATGCTGCGGTTCCAGTTCCTTTTCCACTTACAAAACCAACGCCCTGAGCAGTTGGTGTGTTATCTCTACCTCTAACATAGTATGATCCACCTGTTATTTTATTTCCAGGTCTTCCTGACCACCTACCATCATATGAGTTAATTATAGTTTGATGTCTTTTATCATAATCTTTTACTTGAAGTAAAATTTTGTAGCATTATGAAACTGTTGTATCCTGTGAAGCTCCTGAAAATCCAGAACCTTCAAATGCTGTCCCATCTGGTTTTACTCCCTGACCAAAAATACTCCACCAGTAATATCTATATTCTGCATCATTGGACGACGTGCTTCTTTCCATACAGGTCTACTTTCATCATTAATATGAGCTGCTGCTATTGATACTCCTTCTAACCATCCCCAAAAAATCTGAAAATGGACTTGCATTTGGATTTACTATACTAATATCCATATCTGGTGCTTTCACACTTGATATTTGTATGGCTTTTTGGTGAACTCAATGTTAGACCCAATGCTCGTGAATTAGGTGCTGTTACTGTTGGTAATTGTAACTTAGGTGGTTCTTTATCTATTAATTTAGGTCTTATAGCTGCATTTACTATTATTTTAGATTTTTTTCTTCTTCTTCTATTGATAAATCTGTTAATCCATATTTTACACTTGAACTTGAAGCACTCACTTGTAGGATATACAAATCTTTTTCATTGTGTTGTCTCTTTTGAAGATTATAAATTTCAGCTTTTTTTATCTCCTCTGCCTTTATATGCAGAACTCCCAATTATCATAGAAATAGTTAGCTCCAAATTGCCATGATGACCAAGGTGATTTAACTACCTGATTCCCTTGTTCCATAAGTTGAACTAATTCTAACTTTAGACCTTCTATTTCTTTACTATTTTCTTTTCTTGCTATATCTATCTTATTTTTGTAAATTTCCAACTGAGTTTCTTAGATTTTTCTTTGCTTGTATTTATTTCTTCAATTGTAGGTGTTGAAGTTTTTTTCTATATCTGATGAAAGTTTTAGCGAACATAGGCAAACTTGCACTATTGTCTGCACTAGCTACTAAAACAGTCTTTTCATTTTTTTACAATTGTAGTTTTCTCTATATCAGTTTTTGGTGTAGCAAAAAAATTGCTATACAAATCATTGGCTCCAAATTGCATACTTGTCCAAGAAGCTTTAAGTTTTTTTGTGTTTTTTTGTGTTATTGTCTTTTTTTCTTTAAGTTGAGATTTTTCCTTTTTTTACATCTATTAAAAATATCCTTTTTGTTTTTCTGTTTCTTGTATCATATTGTCATCAGAAAATGCACTTGTCCCTTCATTAAAAAAAGTACTGCAAGTCCAACTGAATATTTTTACATTTTCATATCTTTTAGCTATTAATCGTAAGTTTTTTTCTACATTATATAAATTGTTATTCATATAATCTACCCCCATTTTCTTTTTTTATATCAATATTTATACCCAATTTTATCATTTTTTTATTTTTTTGGTCAATTTTTTATTAAATGTGTTAGAACACTCGTGGCTCTAGCACTCGTTAGGGTGTTAGTCGTGAGACATGTACTCGTAGGGTATGAATAACACCAACATTGAAAAATGTTGCACTAAAATTTGCAATTTTACTAGTTTTAGTGTATAATATATTTAGAACATTAGCAACTGAATATATGGAGTTAAGGCTAGTAAACAGTAACCTTGTAAAAATATTCACTGTTCTGTATAGTTGTTCTTTTTAAATATAATATACAGATAAAAGTAGCGGTGTAGATGCAAGTCTTATCCAGTAGTGGCTATCGTGGACTAGCCAAAAAGAATAAGGGTTTTTTTAAACCAAACTTCTTAGAAGATAACTTACTTTTTCAGTTATCTTATGAAGCTCTCGACTCTAGCACTCGTAGAGTGTTAGTCGTGAGTAGTTCACATCTAATTTTATCACTTTTTATCTATTTTATCAATGATATTTAAAGAAAAATAAAAAAACGACCCTATCCTGGTCCACTGCAATTAAATTGCTCGTGCGATAGAGTCTTTATCACAAAATTTTTATTTTTCTTTTTAAAAATTAGTACTTGTTCTTTTTTTCTTCTTTTGTAACTCTCAGAGATTCCCTAATTTTTTTGAATAGCCTTATTGACTGTCCAAGCATCTAGTTTAGTTTTTTTCTAGGAATTTATAAGTTTCTTCTCTATATTTTTACATAACAAACTGATAGTAACCAAGCTTTAGCCATGTTAACATAATATTCTTCAGATTTTATTTTTTTCACAGATTTTTAAAAAAATATCTTTTAAATACTTATCTTCTACATAATAAGCGAGTAACATAACAAAAAAATAAATCTTTGTTCCCATGGATTTGTTGCAGATAATTTAGAATTTAAATATTTATAGAAATCTTCTTTATTTTTTTATTGATAAACTTAAAAGCTTGAATCAACTATATCACAAACCGCCCAATTATCTATAATATTTATAAAGAAATCTACTCTTTTTAATCTGTCTTGATACTCCATCTTTGAATAGCCAATTAAAAAGCCATATAAAACTTTTTCTTCATAATATTTAATCTTCTTTTTAATAAATAATTTTTTTCAAAAAAAGATTTAAAAAAAGTTTTTCAGAAGAAGTTTTAGCTATTTTTTTTAGCTATATCTCTTAAAAATTGGAGTTCTTATTCCTATTATCTCACAATCTACAGGTACAACTATTTTAGTATTAAAGTCTCTATATTCAAGATCTCTTATTGAAAAAAAGATAGTCTAAAAAAATTCTTTATATTCCTTTTTCAGTTTTAAATTCTAAACTTTCAATCTCCATTTTTCCTCCTATAACATAAAAAAATAAAAAGACTGGAATCACCCAGTCTTCATACAAGTGAATGATATTCTTACCGTCATTCCCGATTTAATTAGTCTTAATTAATAAGGCTTTTCTTACATTTATAAGATCACTTCCTCTTTTTTTAGTCAAGAGAAATTTTTAAAAAAAGGAGTGAGATCTTCTATTACCATACATTAGAAGCATGGCTTGTAAATCCAGAAGATGTTGAGAAGTATTTAGCATCTATAGGCATACCATCATAAGTCATAATTTCACCAGCAGTTTCTTTTTATAGCACGAGTTGCATCTTCATTTTCTATTTGGTTATTATATACTTGGCTTTCAACAGTATCTTTTATATGGAAACCATCTTTAGCATACTTACCTTTTTAATATATCACTAACTGCATAAGTTCTTGCTGCAACAGCTTGTACTTTCAATGCTTCAACACCAAAGCTTCTTGGCATTTCACTTGCAACAACTTGTAATAGATATTTTTTTCGATATCTATAGTATTTATTACTCTTAAACTAGAACCTCTTGGAATTATAGTTAGAATTCCTCTATATTTTTGGAGAAGTAGTATGAGCTTTTTCTAACAGGACTAATTGTTAAATATTCTCCCTTAGCATAGAAATTTAAAGGATTTCTAGTCTTATACTCTTTTCCGTTTTCAAGAGTTATAGTCACTGCTCCTGAAGAATTTCTTACATCAACTCTTTCATTTGCTCCAACTGTTATATCAAAGTCTTCATTATATATTTGAACTTTATTTTCTAATGAGAAAAATATTAAGTCTTCCATGTTCTAAACTTCCATTAGTTGTGATACCGACTTTAATTTCTTTATTGTTACCTAAAACAGATTCTACAGATGAAAGTTTTACATTAGTATAGTATCTTTTTAAAAATACTTTTTATAGTTTTCTCCACTCTTAGCTAAAGTTCCAGCTGCGAATTGAGACATTCCAACTCCATGTCCATATCCTCCACCATATATGTGGATATATCCTCCATCTTCTTCTAAAGCTAGATATGCTGAAGGTAATGAACTTACACTAGGCATAATTGGTTTAGAAGCATAAGAACCTTCTTCTCCTTTTGAACCATAAAGTGCATTGTTAGTTGCTAAAAGTTTTCTTACATTAAATTCTTTTGCTACTAAGTACTTACCATTGCTAGTTATGATAAGCATATGAGTTATTATTCCAGATTCTCCTCTTGCTGCAACTATTATATCTTGAACATCTCCAACACTTCTTATAGGTGCTTGTTGCCACTCACCATTTACAAGAGTTAAAAACATTTCTAGGATTTGTTTTATAGATAGAAACTATTCTACTTTCTACCTTATTATATAAATCTGATTTTTTTAATACTTGTTTTCCATCTCCAATAAGGTGAGTTATCTCCATGTCCTCTTGAAGATAAATTTTTAAAGTATTTTAGAGCTTTATTTTTCATCATATTCTCCAAAAAAACTGAGAAACTTTCCTTATGGTTATCATTTACAGGAACTAAGTAAGGTATAGCTGCTCCAAAAAGTATTATATGGTAAAGGTAATCCTAATTTTTTTAAATACAGTATTTTTCTAAAGTTATTTTTTTCTCTATTTCCTCTTTCAATATTAGTATTGTTACTACTTCCTTCAACTACAGTACCTACTTTGTAGTCTCCATTAGGTTTTACTGGTTTAACCTTTTTCCCTGAATTATTTGAACAGGCTAATAGCAAAAATGCTGATACAATTATCAAAGATATTTTTTTATTCATGTTCTTTGTGAGATATTATACCTCAACTCCTCCTTATATTCTTATATTATTTTTTAACAAAATTAATTACTTGATCTAAGTTCTCTTGAGTATCTACCCCAATTAAACTATGAGTTGTTTCTAAAACTTTTATCTTATAACCATTTTCTAAAACTCTAAGTTGTTCTAAAGATTCAGCTATTTCTAAAAGCTGTTGCTGGCATCTTTGAATATTCTATAACAAAGTCTCTTTTTATACCCATAGATTCCTATATGCTTAAAAATATGATATATCATCAGCCTTTCTTGGATAAGGAATTACAGATCTTGAAAAAAATATTGCATAATCATTTTTTTATCACAAATTACTTTTTACATTATTTGGATTTTCTATTTCTTCTTTTTCAGTTAATTTATGTTTTAATGTAGCCATTTTTAATTCTTTATTTTTCTTTAAATGTTTCTATTAAACTATTTATCATTTCATATTCTATTAATGGTTCATCACCTTGAATATTTATGATAACATCATAGTCCTTTATTTTTTTTCACAAACTTCTGCTATTCTTGATGTTCCATTAGTGTGTTCTGTGCTTGTCATTATTGCTTGTCCACCAAAAATTTAAGACTTCATTGTATATTCTTTCATCATCTGTTGCTACGATTAATGAGTCAAGATTTGATTTTTTTTGCTCTCTTGTATACCCACTCTATCATAGTGTGACCTTCTATTAATTTTAAAGGTTTTCCTTCAAGTCTAGTTGAAGAATATCTTGCTGGTATTATTCCTAAAAAAATTTCATTTTTTTCACCTCATTTTTATAAACTTAGTTTTACATATATTGTAAAAATTTTGTATAATTTAATATATATTATAACAAATTATATGGAGGTGTTCAACAATGGAGATTTATTTTGTGAGACATGGCCAAACAATTTGGAATGTCGAGAAAAGATTCCAAGGGCTTTCTGATTCCCCTCTTACTGAGTTAGGAATTACTCAAAGCAAAAATTATTAGGTAAAAAAATTAAAAAGATATTAAATTTGATAAATTCTATTCAACATCTTTAAAAAAAGAGCAAATGATACTGCAAACTATATAAAAGGTGACAGAGACCAAGAAGTTGAAATTTTTTTGATGATTTTATTGAAATTTCAATGGGAGATATGGAAGGTATGGGACATGAGAAATTTAAAGAACTTTATCCTGTCCAATTAAAAAAACTTCTTTTTTTAATCAAATTGAATATGATCCAAGAGAATATAATGGTGAAAGTTTTCTTGAAGTTAGAGAAAGAGTTATCAAAGGTTTAAATAAGTTTGTTGAATTGAATAAAAAAATTATGAAAGAGTTTTAGTTGTGAGCCATGGAGCAACTTTAAAAAAACTTTACTACACTATATAAGTGGAAAAGATATTTCTACTTTAAGTGATGAAGCAATACCTAAAAAAATACTAGCTACACTATAGTAAAATATGAAGATGGAAAAATTTGAAATCACAGATTTTTTTCTAATACAAGTCATTTAGATGAAATAAAAATAAATTTGAAAGGGAAAAATTATGAATATAGTATTGTATCAACCAGAAATTCCTTATAATACAGGAAATATTGGAAGAAGTTGTGTATTAACCAATTCAACTTTGCATTTAATAAAAGCCATTAGGTTTTTCTCTTGATGAAAAAAACAAGTAAAAAAAGAGCTGGAATGGATTATTGGCACTTAGTGGATTTAAAAAAATTTGGGAATCTTTTGAAGAATTTTTTTAGAAGCTAATAAAGATATAAGACTATTTTATGCTACAACAAAGACTAAACAAAAAAATATTCTGATGTCAAATACGAAGAAAAATGATTTCATCATGTTTGGACCAGAATCAAGAGGAATACCAGAAGAAATTTTAAATACAAATCCTGAAAGATGTATAACTATCCCTATGATACCAATGGGAAGATCTTTAAATCTTTCTAATTCGGCTGTTATAATTTTGTATGAGGCATATAGACAATTAGGGTTTTTAATTTTTTTAGGAGAGAAAGATTTGAAAAAAAGAATTAAATTTTTTTATTTTTTTCAGTAATGAAGAACAGTACAAAACAAAGGAGAAATAAATACTTTTTAAGAAAAAAATTAAATATTTTTTTAGAAATTTAATATTCTACAAGTATTCAAAAAAATTAGCTAATTTCATTTTTGAATGATAAGTTCCTAAAAGAAAATATACATAAATACCCTGCTTTTATGTTCTAAAAATACATAGGCCTTACTTAGCAAATTCCATTAAATTAGAGGATAAAGCAAATATAATTATCTCATCCTATATTTTTTTAAATAATTATTTTAAAGATAGTTTTCTAGCTGAATTATATGAAAAAGGGATTTATAAAATTTGTGAGATAGAAGGTAAAAAATGAAGAACAGTTATTTTTTTATCTCAAAGTCTACACTGACTTTGAAAAAAAGAAGGTGAATTTAATTTAATATGTACAGATAAATCTGAAAAACCAGTTAGTAAAGTTAACTTTTTGCTGTTGATAACAATAAAAATAGCTATTGCTGGTCTACAAGGTATGAAAAAAAGATGAAAAATCTAGAAAAAAATTAAATATGTAACTAAGAACTTTTTATGGTATTTTTTTCCAAAAAAGATAACATTAGAAGTTTTATACCTACTGTTTAGTAATTTTCAAAAAAAGCAGTAAGTAATAATGGTCATGTATATCTATCTTTAAGATATAAATTTAAAAAAATATAGAAAAAAATTAATGTTGATTATGATGAATTTTTGGGAAAGTTTAGGAGCTAAAAAAAGAAAAATGAAACTTTTTGGCTTTTTACCTAAAAAAATTAACTAGAAAAAAAGTATAGAAGATATCCCAAGTAAAAAAAGATCTCAATACACTAATAGGTACAAAAATATTAGATGAATTGAAAGATAAAGTAGATAGTTTTTTTGTTAACTTATAAAAAAATAAAAATATTTCATAGAAGTAATTGATAATTTTTTTATTAAAATTTAATAAATTTCTAAATATATGGAGGTGTAGCTATGATAAGTTTTAAAAAATGATTATAGTGAAGGAGCTTGTCCTGAAGTTTTTAGAAGCACTGGTTAAGACAAATTATGAACAAACAATAGGTTATGGTGAAGATGAATATTGTGAGGAAGCTAAAAAAATTTAATCAAAGAAAAATATTAACTATCCTAATGCTGATATTTATTTTTTTAGTTGGTGGAACTCAAGCAAATACAACTGTTATTTCTCATACACTAAAACCTTATGAAGCTGTTATAGCTTCAAAAAAACAGGCCATATTTCTATACACGAAACTGGAGCTATAGAAGCAACAGGTCACAAGATAATTGAAGTTGAGCCTGTTGATGGAAAGTTGACACCTGAGCTAATACTAAATGAATTGAGAAAACATGAAGATCATCATATGGTTAAACCTAAAATGGTCTATATCTCAAATACCACTGAAATAGGAACTGTCTACACTAAAGATGAGTTAGAAGCAATTAGCAAAAACTTGTAAAGATAATAATCTTTTATCTATTTTTAGATGGAGCTAGACTTGCATCAGCACTTGCTTCAGAAAAATGTGATATAAACTTAGAAGACTATCCTAAATATTGTGATGCTTTCTATATTGGTGGTACAAAATGTGGTCTATTATTTGGTGAAGCTGTAGTTATTATAAATGAAGATATAAAGAAAGAATTTAATTTTTTTCTATCAAGCAAAAAGGTGGATTATTTGCAAAGGGAAGACTATTAGGAGTTCAGTTTGCTACTCTATTTAAAGATGATTTATATTATAGAATAGGAGTTCATTCTAATAAGATGGCTTTTAAAAAAATAAAAAAATGCCTTTGTTGAAAAAAAGGAATTAAATTGGCAACTGATTCATATACTAACCAGATTTTTTTGTTGACTTAAGCGAAAAAGCAAATAAAAAGAATTAGAAAAAGAAGTTATTTTTTTCTGTTGAATTTTTTTGGTATAGGAGAAAGTCAATCATCAAGATTTGTAACTTCTTGGGCAACTAAAGAAGAAGATGTGGATAAACTTGTTGAATTAATAAAAAAATCTAAATGTAGATTGAGGAATAGAATGAAAAAAATATAGTGGAACATGAGTTCGATGGTTATGAAATTGGAACTTATTTAAAAAGAAACAAAGGGCTATTCTAGTAGAGGTCTTAGAAATTTAGAGATCTATCTAAATGGAAAAAAAGAATTAAAAAAATAATGCCAAGAAGATTAAGAAATTAAATAGAATAGTTATAATTGAAAAAGAAAAAAAGTACAGGTATAAAAAGCTATGGATATCCCAATAGACATAGCTTATGAAGATGAAAAATTTACTTATAGTGAATAAAGAGCCATACATCATAGTTCATCCTACTCAAAAAAAGTGGATAAAACTTTGGCAAATGCAGTTGTAAATTATTTTGAAAAAAACTTTAGGAAAAAAACTTTAGTTCCTAGGTTCTATAACCGTTTAGATATGAATACATCTGGACTTATCATAATTGCAAAAAAACGCATATACTCAAGCTTTTTTTACAAGATAAAACAGAAGTTAAAAAGACATATAAAGTTATTGCAGGTGGAATAATAGAAGAAGATGATTTCTTTATAGAACTTCCCATAGGAAAAAGTTGGAGATGATTTAAGAAGAATAGAACTTTCTGAAGAAAAATGGTGGAAAGTCAGCTAAAAACTCATATAAAAAGTTTTAGAAAGAAATCGTGAGAAAAAAATATTACCTTTCTTGAAGCTAGACTATATACAGGTAGAACCCATCAGATAAGAGCTCACTTATCCCTTATTGGTCACCCTTTGGTGGGAGATGAACTCTATGGTGGAGATATGAATTTAGCAAAAAAGGCAGATGCTTCATGCTTATAAATTAGAATTTCAAAAATCCAAAAAAACTTTAGAAAAATCTGAAAGTTGAAATTGAAATTCCTCTTGATATGAAAGAACTTTTTAAAAATAATAACGGTTAACTTTTTGAGTTACGGTAAAAAAATAACCATTTTTTTAAGTTAAAAAAATATTGTCAACTAAAATTTGACAGTTGTTTAAAAAAAGTATATATTTTTAAATATAAACAATTAATTTAATTTTGGTTAATTATTGGTTTTTTTATAATTTATAGAAAGTTAAAAATTTAGGAGGTTGAAAATGGCAGTAAAAGTTGCAATTAATGGATTTGGAAGAATTGGAAGATTAGCATTAAGAGTTATGAGTAAAAATAAAGATTTCGATGTTGTTGCTATAAACGACTTAACAGATGCAAAAACATTAGCACATCTTTTTAAATATGATTCAGCACAAGGAAGATTCGATGGAACAATCGAAGTTACTGATGATGGTTTTGTAGTAGATGGAGATAGCATAAAAAGTTTTTGCTAAAGCTAATCCTGAAGAATTACCTTGGGGAGAATTAGGAATAGATGTAGTTCTTGAATGTACTGGTTTCTTTACAAGTAAAGAAAAAGCAGAAGCTCACATCAAAGCAGGAGCTAAAAAAGTTGTTATCTCTGCACCAGCTACAGGAGATTTAAAAACTGTTGTTTACAATGTAAACGATAATATATTAGATGGAAGTGAAACAGTAATATCAGGAGCTTCTTGTACAACTAACTGTCTTGCTCCAATGGCAAAAGTATTAAATGATAAATTTGGAATAGTTGAAGGATTAATGACTACTATCCACGCTTATACTAATGACCAAAATACTTTAGATGCTCCTCATAAAAAAGGAGACTTAAGAAGAGCAAGAGCTGCTGCTGAAAAATATAGTTCCTAATACAACTGGAGCTGCAAAAGCTATAGGTCTTGTAATTCCTGAATTAAAAGGAAAATTAGATGGAGCTGCTCAAAGAGTACCTGTTATAACTGGATCAATCACTGAACTTGTAACAGTTTTAGAAAAAGAAACTTCAGTTGAAGAAATCAATGCTGCTATGAAAGCTGCAAGTAATGAATCATTTGGATATACTGAAGAAGAATTAGTATCAAGCGATATCATTGGAATTAGTTTTGGATCATTATTTGATGCAACTCAAACTAAAGTTCTATCAGTTGGAGGAAAACAATTAGTTAAAACTGTTGCTTGGTATGACAATGAAATGTCTTACACTTCTCAACTTATAAGAACATTAAAGAAATTTGTTGAAATTTCTAAATAATTAAATAGCAGAATATAAAAATACAATATTTAGCAATTAAATAGTGGAACATGCTTATGTTCCACTTTTTTTAAAAATCAAAGGAGAACAAAGATGAAAAAAATTATAACTGACTTAAATTTAACTGATAAAAAAAGTTCTTATGAGAGTAGATTTCAATGTTCCTATGAAAGAAGGAAAAAAATAACTGATGAAAAACAGAATAGTTCAAGCATTACCTACAATTAAATATGCTTTAGAACAAAAATGCTAAACTTATTCTATTCTCTCACTTAGGAAAAAAATTAAAACTGAAGAAGATAAGGCTTCAAAGAGTTTAAAAAGCCGTAGCTGAAAAAAATTATCTGAACTTTTAGGAAAGAATGTTACTTTCATTCCTGAAACTAGAGGAGAAAAAAATTAGAAACTGCTATCAATAACTTAAAAATCTGGTGAAGTTTTTAATGTTTGAAAACACAAGATTTGAAGATTTAGATGGTAAAAAGAATCTAAAAACGATCCTGAATTAGGAAAAATACTGGGCATCACTTGGAGATGTTTTTTTGTAAATGATGCTTTTCGGAACTGCTCACAGAGCACATGCTTCTAATGTAGGAATCGCAGAAAATATCGGTGCAGGAAATTCAGCTGTTGGTTTCCTAGTTGAAAAAGAATTAAAAATTTATAGGTGAAGCTGTAAATAATCCAAAAAGACCTCTAATTGCTATTTTAGGTGGAGCTAAGGTTTCTGATAAAATAGGAGTAATTGAAAAACTTATTAACTAAGGCTGATAAAAATCTTAATTGGTGGAGCTATGATGTTTACTTTCTTAAAAAGCAGAAGGAAAAAAATATTGGAACTTCATTAGTTGAAGATGATAAATTAGATTTAGCAAAAGATCTTTTAACTAAATCAAATGGAAAAAAATAGTTCTACCTGTAGACACTGTTGTTGCAGCTGAATTCAATAATGATGCTGAATTTTCTACTGTAGATGTAGATAATATCCCTGATAATAAAAATGGGGCTTGACATTGGTGAAAAAAACTGTTAAACTATTTGATAGTTATATAAAAACTACTAAGACTGTTGTGTGGAATGGACCTATGGGAGTTTTTTTGAAATGTCTAATTTCGCTAAAGGTACAATAGGTGTATGTGAATCAATAGCAAATCTTGCTGATGCTGTTACTATAATAGGTGGAGGAGACTCTGCTGCAGCTGCTATCAGTTTAGGATATGCAGATAAATTTACACATATTTCTACTGGTGGAGGAGCATCTTTAGAATTCTTAGAAGGTAAAAGTTTTACCAGGTGTTGAAGCTATATCAAACAAATAATAAGTAAACTACTCACGACTAACACCCTACGAGTGTTAGAGCCACAAGTGTTCTAACACATTTAATAAAAAGAAAGAAAAATAATCTAGATAATAGATTAGTGAGAGGAGATTTATGAAAAAAAGTTTTTTTAGCAATTTGTTTTTGCAGTATTAAGTTTAGGAAGTTTTGCAGAGGATAAAATATATGAAGCTAAGGCTGAAGCAAGAGGATACAACGAAGATGGTGTACCTATAGTTTTAACTGTAAAAGCTACTAAAAAAAGATGGTAAAGTGGTTATAAAAAGATATTGTTGCTCAACATAAAGAAACTGATAAAATTGGTGGAGTTGCAATAGAGCAATTAATCAAACAAGTAAAAGATAAACAAAATTATAATAAAGTAGATGGAATTTCTGGAGCAACTTCTACTTCAGCTGGTTTTAGAAGAGCACTTAGAAATGCTGTTAAAGATATTGAAAAGCAAAATTTAAAAAAATAGGAGTAATCAATGAATTTTAAAGATTTTGGAATTAGAGAATGGCTAGTTATTGTTTTTTTATTGTTTTAGGCCTAGCAGCTTTTGCTTTTGAAGATATCTTTAAACCAAAAAAATTTATGAAGCTGAAGGAACTGGTATCGGTTATGCTGGTGATATAACTTTAAAAAGTTAAAGCTTACAAGAAAAAAAGATAAGTCACTTAGAGTTACTGAAATTCAAGTTATACATGAAGATACTGATGTCATTGGTGGTGTTTGCTGCACAAAAATTAGTTGATGATGTTAAGGCTAGACAAAGACTTGATAAAATTGACATGGTAGCAGGAGCAACTTTTTACATCAGAAGGTTTTTAAAGAAGCTTTCACTGAAGCTATAGAAAATATTAAAAAAATCAAGAATAGAATAATAGGAGGCATATGCCTCCTATTTTATTTAAATTTTAAATCTAATTCTCTTTGAACTTCATCAACATTTTTTTGCATTTCCAAAATTTTTCTTTAACTTTCTTCAAGAAAGTACCCATTTCATCAGCTGAACCAACTATACGATTGAAAATTCCTAGATACTCAGTTATTATTGGATTATCAACGTCATAAGGATATCTCATAATGTGATCTATTTCACTCCAAGCTTCTTCAAAAACTGTTCTCACTTGTATTTCAACAGATATATTTAAAACTTTTTGTTATATCTATGCTAACAAGATAATGTACTGAACGATATCCATGTTCTCTTACAATTACATCACAGTTTATGTCTTTAATTGTTTCTTTAAACTGAGATAGATTGTAGTCACCTCTTCTAATATTAACTTGAGGTGTTTCTTTTTATATCCCAAAGATTTAAAAATTTCATGATGTATAGTTTGCCAATCATCTTTAAAAAAAGATGTAACACTCTTATCCCTATTAAGTCTGTAACTATTTCTTTATAGTTATCAACACTAATATTTCTTTCTTGGTACTTCTTTCCTTTTCTAATTATTTTTTTCAATTAGATGACTAGGTTTTTTTACTCTTCTTCTTACCGAGTGTACAGATGATACATCTATCAATTTAGATACTACATATTCAGCTTCTTTTTTTCTAAAAGAGGAACTAAGCTTACATAGTCTTCATATATTTTTTTCTAATTCAGTCCAATCTAAACCAGTGGAAAGAAAAATAATCCTCATTAATGGAAAAATTCTTTAAAGAACTCTTCTTTTATTAATTTATCCATACAATATAGACCTCCTATTTGTGAACTCTTCTCAATTTTATCTTAACAGATTTTTCTTGTTAATTTTATTATATTGTCTTTTTACTTCTTCTTCAGTAAGAGGATGAACTAAAGTGATTATTTCTTCTACATCATAAGGAAAAATCATTAAAATTGATTTTATGAAAAACGCCTTTATTGTTAAACTATCCCTGTGTTTACATCAATATCTGATTTAATTTCAGCATTTATCCAAATATTTGTTTCTTCTTCAGAACTTGATTTATCAAGTAAATCTAATTCAAAAAAAGGTATTTTTTTAGCTGAACTTAAATTCTTGTATCTATATAATTTTAAATCCGAAATTAAATTAGTATATTGAGTTAAAAATTGTCCTAAGGTAATAAATTTATAATACTCAATATTATTATGGAAATAACATTCATATTTATCATTAGCAATTTTTAAATTTTATAGTACTTGCTTTAAAAAAACTTAGCAAAAGAAATCAAATATTTCTTCCAATCTCTTATTTTTAACATCCTTATATATTTCATATTCAAATAAGCTATCTTTTTTTCATCTATTGCAATTCTAAAGTCTTTTTTTCTAAATTCTATAAGTTTAAAAATCTAAAAAAATCTAAAACCTTAACTAAAAACTCCTTCTAACTTCATGAAGCCAAAATCTACATCAGTCATTCCTAAAAAGTTAGATTTCAGTGGCTCTAACTCCTTTGAAAAAAATTTCTATATTTTTATAGGAAATTTCTCTAAAAGCCATACTTGTAAACTTTACTTCAGAACTTGTTTCAAGGAAGTCACTAGGTTTTTATATTTAGTTCAATCTCTTTATTTTTCTATAATTTTTTTGTCTCAACTACTTCATTAGCAGATTTATTTGTCTCAATCACTTTAAATTCATTAAATAATTTATATTTCTCAATTACTTTAGGCTCTTCAACTAGTTTAAAAATTTTCAACCAGATTAGGTTCTTCAGATTGGTGAGGACTTGAGCTATCATCCTCACCAATTAGGCAAAAATTTTATGAGGGCATCACCACTTTTTTTTCTCATCAAAGAATTTTTTTCTTTTAAATTCGAAATAAAGTCTCTAGCCTCACCTTTTATAATTTCAATTGAATACTTATTTATAAAGTTTGTAATATTTTTTTATCAGCCATATACTTATCAATTTCATCATTGATATATAAGTAAATTGTTTGAAGTCTATCTGTTTTTAGATAATATAAAAATCTAAAAATATCTAAGAACTCTCTATCTTCTAAGTTAGCTCCTAAAATAATTGTTGCTCTCTTATTGAATTCAACTCTCAATTTTTTTCCCAAAACTTAGCATAAAATCCTAACATCTTAATTCTTTTTTTATATCTTGTGAAGAAAGAACAAATTTATTTATATCATTATCTTTATAATCTCCATAAATTTTATAAAAAGCTATCTTCCCACTTTCATCATCACTTATGTCAAAGGGAGTATTTATTTTTATTGAGTTCAAAAAAATTTTTCTTCTAAAAAGATAATCATAGTTTGTAGATATTATTGAAGAAAAATATATTTGCCTCAAATATCTCTTTATAAAAAAACTTAAATCATATTTATTTTCCATAGAAAAAAACATTGCTGATTATCTCAACAATCTCTTGTTTTTTTCATTTAGAACTTTATCTAATAATTTTTGAACTAATTCAGCTAAAGATGAATTATTACTTGAAACAATAAAATCCCTATCTATCACCGATAGGATGCTTCTTATTATTACCTGTTTTGTTGGCAAGGAAACTAATTTATTGAAATTATCTCCCTAGCAAAAAGGTTAAATTTTGTGTTATTACTTAACATATAATTGTCCTCCCACATGACTATACTATCCTTTATAATTTTATCATATATATAAATATTTATCCATATTTTTTTAAATATTTTTATTTTTTTTGAGAATATCTAAAAAAATGATATTATATAGCAAATATTATTTTTTTTGAGGTAAAGATATGCAAGATATTCAAGATTTAATAATAACTTTTTGTAAACCTTTTTTTACAATATGTTTGGGTGGCAAATTTATTTTTTTATTGTTGTTATCATTACAGTGGAGAAAAAAATCCACTATATACAATTCTTTGGATCTTTATTTTAACTCTTTTACCTTATGTTGGTTTTTTTATCTATCTATTTTTTTGGTCTCACTTTCAAGAAAAAAAGAGTAGCCAATAAAATATATAAAAATAAAAAAATTAAGAAGTATAAAAAAATGTTACTAATTCTGATAGAAAAGAGTTAAGAAGATGGAAAGGTCTTATTACTTATCTTGAGATGAGTACAGATAACCATATAAGTGCCAATAATAATATTGAACTTTACTTTTACAGGACAAGATTTCTTTTTCCAATTTAAAAAAAGAAATAAGAAATGCAAGAGAAGTCATCAATATGGAGTATTTTATTTTTTTAAGTTTGACAACATTGGAAAAGAAATTGCTGATCTTTTTAATAGAAAAAAAGCTAAAGAGGGCTTAGAAGTTAATCTTATTATAGATGGAGTAAATACTTCTAACTTTAGATTAAAAAGATATTTTAAAAAAATACAGGAGTGAGATTACATTTTTTTCTTTAAAACTTATATACCTTTTGTTTAATATAAGATTAAACTACAGAGACCATAGAAAAACTAACTATAATCGACAATAAACTTGCCTTTTATTGGTGGTATGAATATAGGAGATGAATATCTTGGTAAAGGAAAAATAGGTTATTGGCGTGATACTTCTGTTAAAGTTTTTGGAGATGTGGTTGCAACTTTTGAAAAAGAATTTTATTTTGCTTTGAGTATAGTTAAAGATAAATTTTTAAAGGATGAAAGATTAGCAGTTGAACCTACTCTTAAATTTGAAGAAGAAGAAAGTGTATATATGCAGCTTATCAGTTCGGGACCTAATTATGAATTCCCTGTTATAAGGGATAACCATATCAAACTTATACAAGAAGCTAAGAAATCCGTATTTATACAAACACCATACTTTGTTCCAGATGATCTACTACTAGATACATTAAAAACTGCTATCTTATCTGGAATAGATGTAAAAATTATGATACCCTAACAAGGCAGATCATCTTTTCATCTATTGGGTTAATCAGTACTATATCGCTGACCTTTTTAAGACTAGGTGCTCATATTTACAGATACGAAAAATGGCTTCATTCACTCAAAAAAACTTTTATTGATAGATGAAGAAGTTATCTCAGTTGGAACATGCAACTTAGACTATAGAAGTTTTTTTATTTAAACTTTGAAGTAAATTTAAATGTCTATAATAAGGAAGTTGCTAATGCTTTTTAAAGTACAATATTATAAAGATATTGCTATATCTAAGAAATTAACATTTAACGATTTTGCAAAAAGAAGCATTTTTACAAAAAAATCAAAGAGTCTGTATTTAGACTTTTATCACCAATTTTATAGAAATGAGGTAATATGGGAGTTTTTACAAAAATTTTAGATAAAGAAAAAGAATTCATTGAAGAACAGTATCAAATAAAAAAATTCTAGATATAAAAAAATATCAGTAATGGTATCTTAAATTCAAATTTTCAAATTGACTGTGGAGATATTAAATATATATTAAGAATTTTTTTGAAGCTAATAGAACTTTAAATGAAGAGGAACAGGAGCTAATCTTGTTAAATAAAAATAGCAAGTTTTATTCCTGTGAGCGAAGCTATTAAAAAAATAAGGATAATAAATATATCTCTGTTTTTTTGAGAATAAAAAAAGTTTGCACTCTTTAACTATGTGAGAGGAAAAGTTATTGAAAAAAATAGACACTCATATCATTAGGGAGATAGCAACTTATTTAGGGAAATTTCACGCTTTTTACAAAGGATATAAGTCCTGAAAAAAATATAATAGAAAAAAACTAGACTAGACTTTAACTATTTTTTTATGATAAAAATATGTCAATCAGATATTGATTTTTCAAGATAAAGAAAAAGTTATTAAACTTAGCTTCTGAAATAAAAAGATTATGATTTTTTTCTCAGCTTGAGTGTGGAATTATACATGGAGATATCTTCCCTGACAATGTCTTATTTGATGAGAACAACAATATAAAAGCTATTCTAGATTTTTAATGAAAGTTATTATGCACCATTTATTTTTTTGACATAGCTGTAGTTATAAATTTTTTTGGATAAAAAAATAAATAAATATGATTTTTTTCACTGAAAATAATTTTATAAGAGATTTTCTAAATTATTATTCAAAACAAAGAAAAAAATTACAAATCAAGAATTAAAAAAATTTTAGATTTGGCTTGTAAAAAAAGTGGCACTGACTTTTTATATTTTTTTAAGATTATACAGAGAAAAAAATTGAAAATTCTTATCAAAAAAAGCTTTTTTTCTATTGAAGAAAAAAATCTTATGTAAGTTTATTAGACTTAATAAAAAGGAGATGATTTTTTTGAAAGGTTTGGCTGAATTAAAAAAATAAAGTTGTAAATGCTCCTCATGTAAATATGTTTAAAGTTGCTTCTTGGGCAACAATGGGAGTTTTTCGCAACATTCTTACTAATTTATATATTTGCTGGAGAAGAAATGTTAAAATACTATCCTCTTCTTATTGCTTTTGCTTTTTGGAGCACCTTTTGTATCTTTAATGACATCAAAGGCAAGTGTAAAAAGAGCATACAATATAAGAATGATAGGAAATGGTGGAGCTAGAAGTGAGAAAGAACAGTTAGTTGTTGATACTGTAACTCTATTGAGTGAAAAAAATTAAATCTTCAAAAAAACTTCCTGAAATAGGAGTCTATCCTTCTTATGATATCAATGCCTTTCGCAACTGGTGCTTCGAAAAATTCAGCTATGGTTGCTGTTTCTCAAGGACTTTTAAATAATATGAACGAGACAGAAATTATAGGTGTATTAGCTCATGAAATGTCACATGTTGTTAATGGAGATATGCTTACTTCTTCTATTTTAGAAGGTTTTTGTATCAGCTTTTTGGATTAATAATCAGTTACATTATTTTTAAATAATAGAAGAAATAATAGATCAGGTGGAGCTGCAGCTAGTATGGCAAGTTTCTATATGATTAAAAAAATAGTATTAACTTTTTTTGGTAGAATTATTGCAAGTGCTTATTCAAGAAGAAGAGAATTTGGAGCTGATAGATTGGCAGCTCAAATTACTGACCCTTCATATATGAAAAGTGCTTTACTACGTTTACAAGAAATCAGTGAAGGAAGAGTAAACCTTCAAGATGGTGATAGAGAATTTGCAGCTTTTAAAAATTACAAATAATTTTTTTCTATGGGTGGTTTTGCAAATCTTTTCTCTACTCACCCAAGTTTAGAAAAAAAGAATAGCAGCTATTGAAAGAATGGAGAAATAATAAAATAGGCTGATGAAATGAACTGCACCCATAATCTTGGACACAAGATTGAGGTGCAGTTCATTTCATCAACCTATTTTTCTTTTTAAAATTTTAGCAATATATTTTCCTGTGTAACTTTTTTTAGATTTGGCAATTTCTTCAGGTGTTCCTGTAGCAACGACAGTTCCTCCATTTTCTCCACCATCTACTCCAATATCTATTATATGGTCAGCTGTCTTTATTACATCAAGGTTATGCTCGATTATTATAACAGTATTACCTTTTTTTCTAAAAGTCTATTTAAAAACTTCTAATAACTTTTTTTAATATCTTGGAAATGTAATCCTGTTGTAGGTTCATCTAAGATATATACAGTATTTCCTTTTACTCATCTTAGAAAGTTCTGTTGCAAGTTTTATTCTTTTGGGCTTCTCCACCTGATAGAGTAGTTGCAGGTTGTCCTAATTTTTATGTAGTCCAAACCTACATCTATTAGAACCTTTAACTTTCTTTCTAAAGTAGGAATATTTTTTTAAAAGAAGTCATAAGCTTCTAATACACTCATTTCTAAGACATCATAGATATTTTTTTCCTTTATAATATACATCTAATGTTTCTTTATTATATCTTTTTCCCTTACAAACTTCACATTCAACATAGACATCAGGTAAGAAATTCATTTCAATCTTTAATATTCCTGCACCTTGACAAGCTTCACATCTTCCACCTTTTACATTGAATGAAAAATCTCCCTTTTTTTAAATCCATGTAGCTTTGCATCTTGAGTTTCTGCAAAAAAATATCTCTTATGTCATCAAAAAGTTTTGTATAAGTGGCAGGATTAGATCTTGGAGTTCTTCCTATTGGAGTTTGGTCAATGTTAATAACCTTTTCCAATTCTTCTAAGCCTTCAATTTTGTCATATTCCAATGGATATAGTTTTCCCTTATTCAATTGATTAAATAGTATTGGGTATAGGGTTGAATTAACAAGAGTAGATTTTTCCACTCCCACTTACTCCTGTTACAACAGTCATAACTCCTAAAGGAAATTCCACATCTATATTTTTTTAGATTATTTCCTTTTTGCACCAAATAATTTAAGAGTTTTATTCCATTTTCTTCTCTTCTTAGGGTATTTCAATTTCTTCCTTACCACTTAAGAATTTTTCCTGTTACAGAATTCTTGTTTTTCATTATTTCTTTCGGACTTCGAAAGCAACAATTTCTCCACCAAAAGTTCCTGCACCTGGACCTATATCCAGTATCTTGTCTGCTTGCATCATAGTATCTTCATCATGTTCAACCACAATTAAAGTATTTCCTAATTCTTTAAGTCTATTTAAAGTTGCAAGTAATTTGTCATTATCCTTTTGATGCAGACCTATACTTGGTTCATCTAATACATATAGAACTCCTGTAAGTCCTGAGCCTATTTGAGTTGCAAGTCTTATTCTTTGAGACTCTCCACCTGATAAAGTTTTTAGTTTCTCTTGAAAGTGTCAAATAATCTAAACCAACATTAGTCATAAATGTCAATCTTTCTCTTATCTCTTTTTAAAAATTTCCTTAGCAATTTTTTTCTTGTTTCTCTGTCAAACTTAAGTTCATAAAGAAATCAAGAGAATTTTTTTATACTCATATCACAGATTTCCATGATATTTTTTTATCATTAACAGTTACTGCTAAAACTTCATCTTTCAATCTTTTTTTCCCTTACAAACTTTACAGATTCTTTCAACCATATATCTGTTTTTCAATTTCTTCTTTTTGAGCCTCTGAAAAAAGATTCATAATACCTTCTTTCTAAGTTTTTTTAACTGCTCCTTCATATTCCTTATAGCCATGGAAATCAAAGTCTCCACCTGTGTAATCAAATTTAAATTTTTTTCATCATAGCCATAGAATATTATATCCAATTCTTTTTTTAGTTAAATCTTTAACAGGCTTAGTTAAATCTATTTTTTTGCTGCCTTCGCCATAGCTCTGAATATTTCCCAACTATATCCTTTTCTCGCCATAGCTCCTGGAATATACATTCCCCCATCTTCTATAGATAAGTCTGGATTTTCTATCAACTTATTTTCATCAACTTCTAATTTTTTTCCTAATCCCTTTACACTCTGGACAAGCACCATAAGGAGCATTGAATGAAAAATAGTCTTGGATTTAATTCAGGTATACTAACATCTTCATGGTTAGGACAAGAATAGTTTTCACTGTATAGATAATCTATTTTTTTCCATCATTTACTATCAGTTTCCCATTTGATAATTCTATTGCTGCCTCTATTGATTGAGTTAATCTACTTTCAAAAATCTTTATCATCTTTCTTTAAAAACTAATCTGTCTACTACAACTTCTATGCTATGTTTCTTGTTTTTATCCAGTTCAATTTCATCTTCTAAATAAAGTACTTCACCATTTACTCTGGCTCTTACAAAACCTTTTTTTAAAAAAAGATTTAAAAAGATATTTTTTTATGAGTACCTTTTTTTATCTTTAACAACAGGTGAAAGAAGAATAATTTTACTTCCTTCATCAAATTTTAGACATAATACTTTCAACTATTTCATCTACACTTTGTTTTTTTCAACTGCTGTATGACAAATAGGACAGTGGGCTATTCCTATATGAGCAAATAAAAGTCTTAAATAATCATAAACTTCAGTTATAGTTCCAACTGTTGAACGAGGGTTTCTATTTGTTGTTTTTTTGCTCTATTGAGATTGCAGGAGATAAACCTTCTATACTGTCTACTTCTGGCTTATTCATCTGACCTATGAATTGTCTTGCATAGGCTGAAAGACTTTCAACATATCTTCTTTGTCCCTCTGAATAGATTGTATCAAAGGCAAGAGAAGATTTTTCCACTTCCACTCACTCCTGTTATAACAATGAATTCATTTTTAGGGAGTTCAATATCTATATTTTTTTAAATTATGTTGCCTTGCTCCTTTTATAGTAATTTTATCTATCATTTATTCAAATTCACTATTCCTTTCTAAAAATTTTTCTATATATTATTATACCATATTTATCATATATTTAAATTTAAATTTAATTTTTATTTTCTATATAGAAAAAAATCCTATTCCTATTAGATGTAGAATAGCAGCAATATTAATAAATATATGCCATATCATATGATAGTATTTTTTTTATAGTCATGAGCAAAAGAAATATGCACCCTATTGAATACATCACTCCACCCAATACAACTAGAACTAAAAAAATACTGTATTTGCTTTTTCTAAGTAATGTTGGAAAAAAAGAAAAATAGCTATCCAACCCATAACTAAATACAAGGTTAAACTCAATTTTGGCATGGCTCTTGTTGCCAATGACTTATATAGTATTCCAACCAATACTATAGTCCATTGGATAACTACAATTAAAAATACCCTTCCATCCTCCTATTATAACTAAGGCAACTGGTGTATAGCTTCCAGCAATAGCAACATATATGAAGATATGGTCTAAAAATTCTAAATATAGATTTATGCTTGCTATTGTGATACATAGAATGGTAAAGAGTTGAACTCAAAAAAACATTAAAAAAACAATGAGGCGATGAAAATACTTATTCCCACTGCTGAAGCATAGCCACCATGAAAGTAACCCCATAGACTACCTATAGGTAAAAAGTACTAAAGTTGCTGCTGACATCACTCCATGTGTGATTGTATTTCCAAGTTCCTCAGAAAAATGTTAATCTTCTATTAAATTTCATAATAATTACTTCCTTTTTAAATCTTTTTAACTTAATAATTATTAGACATAAAAAAATTCAGACTTAGTTGTACTTTTTCTATTTTTCAATGTTAAAATAATATTATCTTTGAAAAAAAGGAATGATATCATGGAAATTATAGAGAGCAAAAGAAAAATAAATTAATAAAATTTTTTTAAAAATTAAAACAAAAAAATATAGAGATGCTGAAGGACAATTTTTAGCTGAAGGACATAAATTTTTTTAGATTATGATACTGTACCTGAGATAATAATTGTTAGAGAAGATGTTAAAGATTTATATATGGGAAAAATTAGATAGATTTGAATGTAAAAAAATTCTAGTTAATGAAAAGATTTTTTTCAAGAATTGAGTTCACAAGAAAAACTCACAAGGGATAATCATTGTTTATTATAAAAAAATAATGACTTAAATTCTTTATCAAATAATTTAGTGATTTTTAGATGATGTATGAGATCCAGGTAATTTAGGAACTATTATTAGACTTTGTGATGCTACTAACTTTAAGGATATAATTCTAACTAAAGGGAACAGTTGATGCTTACAATGAAAAAGTGATAAGAGCAACTATGGGTTCTATTCTAAATGTCAATCTTTTCTATTTAGAAAAAAACAAGAAATTATAAAACTTTTTAAAAAGAAAATAACTATTCTATAATAGCCACTTATTTAGATAAAGAGGCATTACCATACAATAAAATTAAATTAAAAAGAAAAAATGCTGTAATTTTTTTGGAAACGAAGGTCGTGGAATTTCTGATGAATTTGTAAGTATAAGCGATTGTAAAAACAGTTATTCCTATACTTTCAAATACAGAATCATTAAATGTTGCAGTTGCATCTGCTATAATTCTATATAAATTTTGAGAAATAGAGGGACTTATATAAGTCCCTCTTAATTTTTATTCTTTTATTTCCTTTTTAAAAAAATTTAATAAGAGCTATGAGAAACTTTATTTTCTTTATTTCAAAAGGAAGTTTTTTTAAAGCCTTATCCATAGATAATTCAATTTCTTTTTCAGTCATAGAGCTACCTCATTAGTTAGGATATTTTTTTGTTTAATGCCTTTAAAAATTGCATAAGTTTCTAAGTCCATATTTCCTGTTGCATTTTTTTGGATTGAAATGTAGTTGGAATGCATAAACAACGTCCCTACTGTCTCTGTCCCATTCATTAGTTCTGTTAACTTCATATCCATATTTTCTTAATTCTTCTTTGATATCACTGATAGATGTAGCATTGAATTTTTTTCTTCATTCATAAATGCTTGCTTATCACTTTCATTGTACCAAGCTCCCTATATCATACTTTTCGTATAATTCTTTCCAAGGGAATTTTGCTCCTGGATCTTTCTTTCTACTTGGAGCTATATCAGAGTGAGCAACAATGTTTTTTTGCTGGAATGTTATATCTCGCTGCAACATATTTTATTATTTGAGCAACTTTTTTTCTATTTGTATTGGCTTATATTCAAGATAAGCATCATAAGGTGGATAACGATTAGGATCATTTCTACGATCTCTTGCTATACCATCACTAACAATTTCAATACCGATAGATGTGTCATTTAAATTAGTTCTACCTCTAAATGAACTTGCTCCAGCATGCCATGCTCTTTGATCTAAAGGAACTAGATTATAGATTATATTATCATCTTCATCAAGAACTAAAAAAGTGTGCACTTACTCTGTTTGAAATTAATTCTTTAATAGAATATTCATTATTTGTTGCTGTATAATGAACTACAACAAATTGTATTCTTTCATTTCTTCCAAGTGATACATAAGTATCAGAATCTACTTTAAATTTTCCCCATACTTCCTATTGAAGAACTGCTACTTGTTCTTCTAGATGTGCTTATTCCTTTTTGTCTCTTTTACTGGCGTATCAGAAGAGGAACATGCCACCATAAAAAAATTAATAAACTCAATAATGCTAATATTTTTTTCATAATTTCACCTCAATTTAATATTATAGCATATTTTTATTTTGCCATTTTATTATTTTTTTACCTTGTAAATCTTTTATTCACAATGTTATACTGTAAAATAATATTTTTTTATGCTGGAGGTAGAAATGAACCGTATTAGAATTTTTAGATGAAAGCGTTTCTAATGCAATAGCCGCTGGTGAAGTTGTAGAAAAATCCTACTAGTATGATTAAAGAATTAATTGAAAACTCTCTAGATGCTGGAAGTAAGGAAATAAAAGTTAGAAGTGTGGAATGGTGGTCTTGATATTTCCATAAGTGACAGTGGTTATGGAATGTCAAAAGAGGACTTACTGCTTTCTATTGAAAGACATGCAACAAGTAAAATTATTACAAAAAGATGATTTATTTAATATAAGAACTTATGGTTTTAGAGGAGAAGCTCTATCTTCAATAGCCTCTGTTTCTAAAATGATACTATCTTCAAGAACAGAAGATTCACCTAATGGTACTCAAATGAATGTTTTAGGTGGTAAGGTAACAAATCTAAAAAGATATACAAAAAAATGTAGGTACTCAGATAGAAATAAAAAGATTTATTCTATAATACTCCTGCAAGAAAAATTCTTGAGAAAGGACACTACTGAATATCTAAATATAAAGGATATCTTTTTAAGAGAGGCTCTAGCTAATCCTAATGTTAAATTCATCTTAAATATTGAAGGTAAGGAAAGTATAAGAACAAGTGGGAATGGTATAGAAAATGCTATTTTAGAAATCTTTGGAAAAAAATTATTTAAAGAATTTCTCTAAATTTTCACTAGGTTACTTAGGTAATGCTAACTTATTTAAGGCTAATAAAGATTCTATCTTTGTATTTATAAATGGTCGTTCTGTAAAATCAAAGATAGTTGAAGAAGCTGTAATTGCTGCCTATCATACAAAAGCTAATGAAGGAAAGTATCCAAGTGCTTTTAATTTTTCTTGGATATAGATCCAGCTGAAATCGATGTCAATGTTCATCCATCAAAAAAATTGTAAAATTTGCTAATCAATCTAAAATATATGATTTAGTCAAAGGTGAAATTGAAAGATTTTTTTCTCTGATGATGAGAATTTTATTTCACCACATATCGAAGTTGAAGATGAAGAAGTTGAAACTTTTGAAGAAAAAGAAGAAAAAAATTAGAATATTCTAACAATAATTTTTTTAGATATAAATGATTTTTAAAGATGAAAAAGAAAGTTTATCTCAATTATCTGTTGTTCAAAAAAAGAAGATTATTTAAAAAAAGGATTATAGTGAGATTAAAGTTGAAAAAGCCAAATATCTCTCATATTGAAAAATACAGTTAAAAACTTCTTCTAATGAAATAAAAAGAAAATGTTGAAACCTTTCAAAAAAGTAGACAGTGACTTTGATTTAATAGAAAAAGAAGTTGAAACTGAAAAAAACAAAGGACAAATATTTTTTTGATACTAAGGATACTAGTAGAGGTAAAATATTTGATGATTTTTTTCAAGTTTAAAAAATATAGATTTTAGAGTTATAGGACAGGTATTTGATAGTTTTATTCTGGTTGAAAGAAATAATCTTTTAGAAATATATGACCAACATATAATACATGAAAGAATACTATACGAAAAGTTGAAGCAAGAATACTATAGTCACTCTATGACTAAACAGAATCTTTTAGTTCCTATAAGATTTGAGCTAGATCCAAGAGAAAAACAACTAGCACTTGAAAACACTGAAATCTTTTTCAAGTTTTGGTTTTGATATAGATGATTTTGAAAAGAAATGAAATTCTATTAAGAACCACTCCAACTATGGATTTAAGAGATAGTTATGAAAAATATAATAAAAGAAATTTTTAGATAATATTTCTAAAAAAATAAGGATAAGGATATCAGAGAAAAATATTATAGTATCTATGTCTTGCAAGGGTGCTATAAAAAGCCAATCATAAATTAACTATAGAAGAGATGTATTCCATGGTAGCAAAGCTTCATGAAGTTGGAGAGTACACTTGTCCACATGGAAGACCTATAATCGTAAAGATGTCTTTACTAGATTTAGAGAAACTTTTTAAAAAGAAAAATAAGGTGGTAACTTGAATATAAATATTATTTGTATAGGAAAAAAATAAAAGATAAATATATTAATGAAGGTATTGCTGAATTTTCAAAGAGAATGACAAGTTTTGCAAATCTCAATATCATTGAATTAAAAAGAATATAATAAAGAAGATAATATGAATATTTCAATAGACAAAGAAAGTCAAGATATATTAAAACAGCTTTCAAAGACTAATTCTTACAATATTCTTTTTAGATTTAAATGGTAAAGAATTAAGCTCAGAAGACATGTCTGAATATATTGAGGACTTAAAAAAATAAGGGTACAAGTAGTATAAATTTTATTATTGGTGGCTCTAATGGAGTAAATAAAGAGCTTAAAAAAATTCAGTTGATATGAAATTGAAATTTTCACACTTTACCTTTCCTCATCAACTTATGAGACTTATTCTTTTAGAGCAAGTCTATAGATGGTTTGCAATATCTAATAATATAAAATATCATAAATAGGGGGATGAAATCATAAAAGGAAATTTTATTCTAACAACAAAAAGATAGTTTTAATGAAGAATGTGTTGAAGAATTAGTAGGAGAAATTGAAGGTGAATTAAAAGAAGATTTAGAAAATATAAAAATTTTCTTTTGGAGAATGCTGAATATAAATACTTTATTAGCTTGATAGAAAAAGGAAATATTTTTTTAATTAGAAATTCAGGAACTAATTTAAATATACACTTAAAAATTTAATGGTGAAAAAAATAATTTTTTATGAAGTTGGGAATTTCAAACAAAAATTTTCTTGTATTAGGAGAAAAAAATATTCATATAATAAAGAGAAGGGAATATTTCAATTTTCTTATACATTATTTGATATAAATCATAATGAAATAAATAAGATTGAAATAGCTATAAGGCATATTTAATGGAGGGAGAGAAAAATGTTAAAAAATTAGCTATAACTTTGGTGGCAGTAGTTTTTTTGTAGGTTGTTATAATTTAGATAATATTGGTGGCAAAAGTAGTGGAGGCTCTATAAGAGAAATTGAAATAGCTGGTTCTCAACAAACAGGTGGAACTACTGTTTCTAGTCCCTAATACTACAAATGTTGGAACAGTTGAAACTAAACCACAACAGGAAGAAAAAAATTATATCTGTAGATGTTAATGATGAAAAATGTCAACGACTATCTAACTATTATAAAAGCAAATTTAAGAACTTCTGCAAAAAAGTAGATGACAATATAAAAAAATCAATATACTGTTGCTATAGGAGAAACTTTAGTTTTCCCTGTTGATAATGAAAAAAGCTATAAAACTTTCAACTTCTCCCAAAAAATGCTAATCCAAAAAAATTAGTCTTACAAATGGAAAAGTTACTTTTAGAACTGTGTATCAAGGGCAATATGTTTTATCAACTTATGTTAATGGAAGTGTAAATAGAAAAATTACAGTATCTGCTTTTGTCTAAATATAATTTTGATGAAAAAGATCTTTATAAATTAATATTACAAGATTCAGAAAAAAAGAGATAAGGATGTAGAAAAATGCTGTTACTCTTTTATAAAATGCTACATCCAGCTGGAAAAATATTCGAAAGAAGTCAATTATTTATTCTTAAAATATGCTTATGAAATAAAAAAACAACTCTCTTATTAATGAAGCTTTTAGCTGGTGTAAAAAAATGATTTTTTTCTTCTTACTCTGACAGTGAAAAAAAGCAACTATATTAAGAGCAGCAAAATTAGCAAATAAGAGTATTTTTTTATACCTTCTGAAGTTTATAACACTAATAATTCAGAATTAAAAAAATGCTTTTAGATGAATATAACAATAGCAATTCTAGTAGAACTATAGATAAGACTGTATCTACTCCTGTAGATAATAGAACTGTAGAAAAAAATAAAAAAATAAAGAAGAAGAAACTTCTGTTGTGGACTATGCAAAAGAAAAAAAGTTAGATCAGTTATTGGTGGAATTTCTGGTACAACCAGTACAGCCTCTACAGTAGGTTCTATAAGTCTAAAGCTACTAATTCAACTGAATCTTATTATGATAAGGGAATGAAAAAAATTTAAACTCTAATCCTAAAGTTGCTATAGATAATTTTAAAAAAATCACTTTCTAGTGAAAAAAATACAAGACAAAAAAACCAGAAATTTATTATAATATAGCAAGTTCGTATGCTAAACTTGGTAATAGAGTTGAAGTTACAAAAATATATAAGACTTTTAAAAACAAGAATTTCCAAGCAGTTCTTGGGCAAAGAAAAAGTGAAGCACTTTCAAATTTAATAAAAATAACTTTTTAGGAGGATACAAGGTATGGAAAAAATATTTTTGACAGATTAGAGAAAGAACCTCTAATTGCTGAAAGATGGAAAAAAATTGAAGAATTGGAAAGCTATGGAATTAAAGCTTTTGGTAGTAAATACGATAAGCAAATAATGATAGGAGATATATTAAAAACATAATCCTGAAGAAAATTTAAAAATTTAAAAACTGCTGGAAGAATAATGTCTTTAAGAGGTAAAGGAAAAAGTTTACTTTTGCTCATATAGAAGACCAATCAGGAAAAAAATTCAAATTTACATAAAAAAAGATGAATTAGGTGAAGAAGAATTTGACCATATAGTTAAAAATGCTTTAATGTTGGAGATATTATAGGTGTTGAAGGAGAATTATTCATAACTCATACTGAAGAGCTAACTTTAAGAGTTAAATCTATCAGCCTTCTTACTAAAAAAATGTAAGATCTCTTCCTGAAAAAGTATCATGGTTTAACAGATGTTGAAATTAGATATAGAAAAAGATATGTTGACTTAATAATGAACCCAGATGTTAGAAGCACTTTTATTAAAAAGAACTCAAATAATAAAAAGCTGTTAGAAAAATATCTAGATGACAGAGGATTCTTAGAAGTAGAAACCCTTTAATGCACCCAATTTTAGGAGGAGCTGTTACTAAACCTTTCGTAACTCACCACAATGCTTTTTAAATCTTGATCTATTCTTAAGAATAGCTCCTGAACTATATTTAAAAAAATTAATAGTTGGAGGATTTGAAAGAGTTTACGAATTAGGAAGAAACTTTAGAAATGAAGGAATTTCTACAAGACACAATCCTGAATTTACTATGATAGAGCTATACCAATCTCATGCTAACTTCAATGATATGATGGATCTATGTGAAGGAATAATCTCATCTGTATGTCAAGAAGTTAATGGAACAACTGATATTGAATATGATGGAGTTCAATTATCTTTAAAGAATTTCCAAAGAGTGCATATGGTTGATATGATAAAAAGATGTTACAGGAGTTGATTTCTGGCAAGAAATGACTTTCGAAGAAGCTAAAAAAAAATTAGCTAAAGAACACCATGTTGAAGTTGCAGACCATATGGATAGTGTTGGACATGTTATAAATGAATTCTTTTGAACAAAAATGTGAAGAAAGAGTAGTTCAACCAACATTTGTATATGGACACCCTGTTGAAATATCTCCACTTGCTAAGAGAAATGAAAAAAATCCAAATTTCACAGATAGATTTGAATTATTTATTAATAAAAGAGAATATGCTAATGCCTTCACAGAATTAAATGACCCTGTTGACCAAAGAGGAAGATTTGAGGCTCAAGTTGAAGAAGCATTACGTGGTAATGAGGAAGCAACACCAGAAATAGATGAAAGTTTCGTAGAAGCTCTTGAATATGGTTTACCACCCTACAGGTGGAATGGGAATTGGTATAGACAGACTTGTAATGTTACTTACAGGTGCTCCATCTATAAGAGACGTAATTCTTTTCCCACAAATGAAACCAAGAGATTAATAAACAATTTTTTTAGAGTGGAACTTGTTTCCACTCTTTCTATTTGTATATATTTTATTTTTTTATTTTTTTGGAGGTTATATGCTTTAGAGAGTTTATGTTAATTTTTACAATTAACTATGTTGGAATGCTACTGTCAAAGATTTTACATCTTCCTTTACCAGGAACTATAGTATCTTTGTTATTGCTATTCTTTATGTTACAATTTAAAGTTTTAAAAATTAGAAAAAAATTGAAAAATGCTGGAAATTTCCTACTATTGAATATGACTATATTCTTTATGCCACCTACAGTTAAAAATCATAGATTCATATGAATTATTAGAAAAAGATCTTTTAAAATTATAGTAATTATAATAGTTTCAACATTTTTTTGACTATGGGTATAACAGGGAAAGTTGTGCAACTGATGATAGATTTTAAAAGAAAGGAAAGAGAAAAAAATAATGAAAGAGATAATTGTTAGTAATTTATTTTTTTGGTTTAATTTTAAGTTATTTTTGCACTTGAAATTGGAAAATGGGTGTTTAAGAAAAACTCAAACTCCTTTGTGTAATCCTTTTTTTAATAGGAACTATTATAGTTATTGTCATATTAAAAAAATTTTTTTAATATTTCAACTGATGACTATTATAAAGGGGCCGGAATGATACTTTTTCCTATTGGGTCCTATACAGTAGCCCTTGCTATCCCTCTATATAAAAAAATGGGATCTATTCAAAAAAATTCTTTTGTTCCTGTTATGACTGGTGCAATTGTAGGTTCTTTTTGTTGGTATAGTATCTGTTATTGTTTTAGGAAAAATTATTTGGTATGGATGATAAATTAATTTTTTTCTCTTATGCCTAAATCTATAACTACTCCTTTTGGGATCGAAGTTAGCTCTATGCTTGGAGGAATTCCTGCAATAACAGTGGTAAGTATTATGCTTACAGGTATAGCTGGTAACGTAACAGCTCCTCTTATCAGTAAGATTTTTAGAGTAAAACACTCTGTAGCTGTTGGTATTGGAATTGGAGTTTCAAGCCATGCTGTTGGAACTTCAAAAGCTATGGAAATTGGTGAAGTAGAAGGTTCTATGAGTGCCTTATCAATAGTATTTGCTGGAATTCTAACTTTAGTATGGGCACCACTTTTAAAACTTTTAGTATAGGAGGATAATATGATAAAAGAAGCTTGTGTTGAATCTTTTGAAAAAAATCTTTAGAAGCTCAAAAATAATGGAGCAAATAGAATAGAACTTTAGTGAAAAATTTAGCTGTTGGTGGGACTACTCCTTCTTATGGAACAGTTAAAATTTGCTTAGAAAAAAATTAAATATTCCTATTTTTTTCCTATGATTAGAGCTAGAGGCGGAAATTTTGTCTATTCTAAAGATGAAATAGAAATTATGAAAGAAGATATTAGAATATTTAAGGAATTAGGAGTTAAGGGAGTTGTTTTCGGCTTTTTTTAACTCTGATAACAAAAATAGATTTAGAACTTACAAAGGAATTGGTTGAATTAGCTTCTCCTATGGAAGTAACTTTTCATAAAGCAATAGATGAAATCTCTAATCCTTTAGACTATATCGAAGATTTAATAAATATAGGTGTAAAAAAAGGATTTTAACTTCGGGTGGTAAAAGCAACTGTTTTAGAAGGAAGTGATTTAATAAATCAAATGATAGAAAAAAAGCAAACAATAGATTAAAAAAATTGTTGTTGCTGGAAAAGTTACAAAAAGAAAAATCTTAATGAGTTACAAAACTTAATTCCTGCTAATGAGTTTCATGGAAAAATTAATTGTCTAAAAAAATCTTATGTTTTTCTATTCTAATTAATAAATAAAATATATTTTTTTACCTTTCTTTATATATTTTTTTACTAATTTAATAAAAAAAGTTGCTTTTTTTATTCATTTTTATATTATTATAGTATATATTATTTATATAAAAAAATTTTTCAATTTTTTTCAAATCATTTCAGATTAAACTTAAATTGAACACTGAGAGAATTTTTTTACAAAAATTATATCAATAATTAAATAATATAAATATTTTTTTAAGGAGGAGTTTGATGGAAAAAGAAAAAGAAAAAAAGGAATTCAAAGGTTTTTTTGGATTTTGTTGAAAGAGGAGGGAATAAGTTACCACATCCATTAACATTGTTCTGGATATTCTGTGTAATTATTGCAATTATATCTGCAATAGCAGCATCTTCAGGAGCATCTGTTACTTATGAAGCATTTGACAGAAAAAGAAAATGTAATTAAAGAAACTACTTTAACAATTAAGTCTTTATTGAATGCTGAAGGAATAAGATATATTTTTCTTCTATGGTTAAAAAAACTTTACTGGATTTGCACCTCTAGGAACTGTTTTAGTTGCTCTTATTGGTATAGGAGTTGCTGAAGGTAGTGGACTTATGAGTGCAACTATGAAAAAAGTTGTTACTGCTACACCTAAAAGATTTTTAACTGCAATGGTTGTTTTAGCTGGAGTTATGTCAAATATAGCTTCTGACGCAGGATACGTTGTATTAATTCCTTTAGGAGCAGTTATATTCTTATCATTTGGTAGACACCCAATAGCAGGTCTTGCTGCAGCATTTGCTGGAGTTTCAGGGGGTTCTCAGCTAACCTTTTACTTTCTACAACAGACCCACTATTATCTGGTATTACAACAGAAGCTGCAAAATTATTAAATCCTAGTTATTTTGTAAACCCAGCTTCTAACTACTACTTTATGGCGGCATCAACATTCTTAATTACTATTTTAGGAACTTTTTATAACTGAAAAAAATTATTGAACCAAGACTTGGTGAATATAAAGGTGAAGTTATAGTTGACCACAATGAATTAACAGATAAAGAAAGAAAAAGCTTTTAAGATGGGCAGGAGTTTCAGTTTTAATATTCTGTGCTATAATAGCTTTCAATTCTTCCAGAAAACGCAATTTTTAAAAGTTGATGGAAACTTAAAACAATGGACACATGATGGACTTGTTCCTACTTTAATGATGTTCTTCTTAGTACCTGGTATCGTATATGGTAAAGTTGCAGGAACTATAAAAAAATGATAAAGATGTTGCTAAAATGATGGGATCTTCTCTTGCAACTATGGGTGGATACTTGGCACTTTCATTTGTTGCCGCTCAATTCGTTGCTTATTTCTCTTATACAAACTTAGGAACTTTCGTAGCTGTTAAAGGTGCTGACTTCTTACAAAGTATAGGATTAACTGGATTACCTTTAATCGTTCTATTCGTTTTAGTTGTTGCATTCATAAACTTATTTATGGGATCTGCATCAGCTAAATGGGCTATAATGGCTCCAATATTCGTTCCTATGTTAATGAGACTTGGATATACTCCAGAATTTACTCAATTAGCATACAGAATAGGGAGACTCTTCAACAAATATCATAACTCCACTTATGACATATTTTTGCTATGATAGTTGCTTTCATGCAAAAAAATATGATAAAGAATCTGGTATGGGAACTTTAATTTCTGTAATGCTTCCTTACTCAATGTGTTTCTTAGTTGGATGGACAATATTCTTAGTAATCTGGTTTATGACTGGTTTACCAATAGGAATAGAAGGAGCTATTCACTTAGCAGGAATGTAAAATTTAATATAAGAATTCAGCTGTTGTAAAAAAATTTACAACAGCTTTTTTTTATTTTTTATTTTCTAAAAACAAAAATTTTTATTATATAATATAAAAATAGTTGAAATTAAAAATTAAAGGAGAAATTTGATGTTAAACGAAATTGCAAAAAAATATATATCTAATAGAAGTTCCATTACCTAAAAACCCACTAAAAAGCATTAAATTGCTATTTTATTAAAAAAATGGAGAAAATATTTTAGTTGTAGATAGTGGTTTTTGACCATGAAGAAAGTGAAAAAGTATTCTTTGGTGCTCTTGAAGAATTAGGTGCACAAGTTGGAAAAAACAGATATGTTTTTTTAACTCACTTACATGCTGACCACTCAGGGCTAGCTCTAAAAATTTAAAAAAATAAATATCAAGGTAAAGTATATTGTAGTCAAATAGACACTGACTATATAAACAAGATGAAACATGAACTATATGCAGATAGATTTGTTCCTACACTAAAAAGTTATGGGAATAGAGCCTGATTTTAAATTTTTTTGAAACTCATCCTGGACTTGTTTACTGTATAAAAAGGAAAATTGGATACTACTATAGTTAAAGACGGAGATAAAATAGACTTTGGATACTATAATTTTGAAGTTATAGATTTAGTGGTCATACACCTGGACAAGTTGGAATTTATGATAAAAAAATCATAAAAATATTATTCTCAGGTGACCACATATTAAATAAGATTACTCCTAATATAAGTTTTTTTGGGATTTTAAGTATGAAGATATCCTAGGAACTTATCTTAAAAAAACTTAGATAAAGTTTACAATATGGAAGTAGATACTATCTATTCTGCTCATAGAGGAATAATAGATAATCCAAAAACTTAGAATAGATGAACTTAAAAAAACATTATGCTGATAGAAATGCTGAAGTTTATAACTTACTGAAAGAAGTTGAAGAAAACTCAGTTGCACAAATGGTTGCAAAAAAATGCACTGGGATTATAGAGCAAAAGAATTTTGAAGAATTTCCTAATAATCAAAAAAATGGTTTGCAACAGGTGAAGCTCTAGCTAACTTAGAACATCTAAGAGCTATTGGTAAGGCTGATTATGAATTTAAAGATGGAGTGGCTTTATTATAGAATAAAAAGAAAGAACCTAGTTAAACTAGGTTCTTTACTTTTTATTTTTTTACTTGTAAGGTAGACTTATTATAATTATAATTATAATTATAGTTCTTATTTTTAAAGGAACTATCTATTTTGCTCCATATTCTTTTTCCATAATAATAAAAATCTATTTAATAAAAAAACTTGAATTTAATTATATTTTTTTGTTTATACTAATAGAATATAACTAATTCTAGGGGAATTTTATGGCAATTAAAGTAAAATTAGAAAAAAGATGGTTTTATAAAAAGATGGCTTTGTTGGCTATAGTTATACTTCTGCTATTTTTTTGATTTTTTTGGGTACCTGCATTTAGATTAGATTTTAATGCTTTTTGTTTTTTTCTTTTGGACTCTATATGTTAGAAAAAAATTTTTTTATCAGAATTTTTTTACAATATATTCTATATTAAATCACTATTCCATAGAAAATAAATGGTTTTTTTATATTTTTAAATGCTAGTGTCCCTATTTTTCACACTTCTTATAGCATTTATTATAGCTTTTTTTCTACAATAAACATTACACAAAGAAAAATGTTAAAAGAAGGTTGGAGTCCATTAGAAAACGATGAATATTCTAATGCTATATTAAAAAGGATATCGTTATTTAGATTATACTGATGCTGAAATAAAAGATGAAGATAAAAATGCAAAGATACCAAAACTATATAGACAAAGCTAAGAGCAATGAAGTAAAAAAATGTCTTTGTTTTTATAATTTTTTTGGATTATAATTTTTGTATCATTTTATTTTTTTATTATTTTAGAGCTTAATTAATTTTTTTGAAAGGAATAATATTATGTCAGTAAAAAAATACAATTAGAAAAAAATGGAGAAGTTACAGATGCTTTTTACAGGTTTTTAGCTGGACAACTTTCATTTTTTTGGATTTTTGGGTTCCAGCATTTAGAAAAAAATCAAAAAGGTTTTGGTTTATTCTTTTTATTTTTTTATTATAAAGATAATTATACTTTATACATTATCCAAGCAAAATAACGAGATTGAACTAAATTTACTGATTTATGGAACTTTTGAGCCTTCTTATGGTATGATAACACCAGTAGTATTAGCTGTTGCTATATACCCATTAGAAACATGGATTGCATATTTTTTTATAATAATTATTACACAAATAATTTATTAGCTGAAGGATATCGTCCAATAGAAAATGATGATTATTCAGCAGCAATTTTAAAAAGACTATTCTTATTTACCATATTCAAAAGAAGAGTTAGATGATAATGTTAAAATGAAAAGATACAGAGAAATTTCAACTTTAGCTAGGAAAGAAGAGAGAAAAAAATTTATATATTTGTTGGAATATGGGCTATATTTATAATTATTTTTTTTGGTTTTCTAATTTATTTTAATTAGAATAGCAAGGTAAAAAAAGGAGTCATTATGGCAATAGAAGTAAATTTAGAAAAAATATGGACATAGGAAAAAAAGGATTTTTTTAGGTTTCAGTTGGACTGCTTTTTCTTTAATTTCTTGGTTCCTATATTTAGAGCTGATTTTTAAATGGTTTCTTATATTTATATTTCCTTTTATTTTTTTGTTAGTTTGGGAACTAGTTTTTGATTTAGATTTTGATAATAATTTTTATAGCTTTTATTTTTTTATCTTTCCAGTATTTGTATCGAAATTTGTTTTCCCATTTATCTATAATAAATTTTATACAAAAAGGGTTAATTAAAGAAGGTTATCTTCCACCAAAAGATGATGACTATTCAAATGCAATATTAAAAGGAACTGGTTATTTAGAGTACACAAATGAAGATCTACTAGATGAAGAAAAAAATGGAAAGATATAGACTAATTATCGAACAATATGAAAAAGAAAGAAAAAAATAATAATATTACTTTTTAATTATATTTTTTTGGTTCTTTGATATTTATAATTGCATTTTTTTATTTTATGGCTTCTATTAATAAATATTTCAGTTGACAACTGTTCTAATTTTTGATATAATATATAAGAAGTATAAATAGAATATTAGACTAGTGAATGGTGGGTCGTAAAAAGCAGAAGGGATTCTGTCTTTTTCACGACCTTTTTTTAATTTAATTAGGGAGGAACGAAGTATGTTTGATGTAGTTGTTATTGGTGCTGGAATAATGGGAGCAGCAGTTTCAAGAGAATTGTCTAGATATGAGTTGAAAAACTTTATTACTAGATAAAAGAAAAATGATGTTTCTTGTGGTACAACAAAAGCAAATTCTGCCATAGTACATGCAGGATATGACGCAAAAGAAGGAAGCCTTATGGCAAAATACAATGTATTAGGTAATGCAATGTATGGAAAATTATGTGAGGAAGTAGATGCTCCATTCAGAAAAAGTAGGATCTTATGTTTTAGCCTTTTCTGAAAAAGAAAAAGAACACTTAGAAATGCTATATCAAAGAGGGCTTAATAATGGTGTTCCTGAAATGGAAATCATAGATGCAGCTGAAATTCAAAGAAGAGAACCCTCATGTTAGTAAAGAAGCAGTTGTTGCTCTATATGCTGGTACAGCTGGTATAACTGGTCCTTGGGAATTAACAATAAAAATTAGTAGAAAATGCTATGGAAAAATGGTGTTGAACTAAAAATTAAATGCAGAAGTTGCAAATATCAAAAAAAGAAAAATGATGTATTTAAAAATAGAGTTAAAAAAATGGAGAAATTATTGAAGCTAAAGCTATTGTAAATGCAGCTGGTGTCTATGCTGACTTTATAAACAATATGCTTTCTAACAAAAAAATTTAATATAACTCCAAGAATTGGTGAATATTATTTATTAGATAAGGTACAAGGATATTTAACTGACAGTGTTATTTTTCCAATGTCCTACTGAAATGGGAAAAAGGTATTCTAGTTTCAAAGACTGCTCATGGAAATATAATAGTTGGACCTACTGCATCTGATGTTGACAATAAAGATGATGTTGGAAATACTCAAGCAGGACTTGATACAGTTAGACAATTTGCTACTAAGAGTATAAAAGATGTAAATTTCAGAGATAATATCAGAAACTTTGCAGGACTTAGAGCTGAAGCTGACACAGGAGACTTTTATACTTGGTGAAGCTGAAGATGTAAAAGGACTATTTAATATAGCTGGAACTAAATCTCCAGGACTTACATCTGCACCTGCAATGGCAATAGATTTAGCTAAAATGATAGTAGAAAGCTTTGGTGGAGTAAAAGAAAAAGCAAACTTTATACAAAAATAAAAGAATGATACACTTTTATTACACTATCACCTGAAGAAAAAGGCAGAAGTAATAAAGAAAGACCCTAGATATGGAAGAATTATTTGTAGATGTGAGAACATAACAGAAGGTGAAATCGTTGATGCTATCCATAGAAAATGTGGTGGAACAACATTAAATGGTATCAAAAAGAAGAGTTAGACCAGGAGCTGGAAGATGTCAAGGTGGATTCTGTGGACCTCGTGTACAAGAAATTTTGGCAAGAGAACTTGAGGAAGATTTAGAAGAAATAGTTATGGAACAAAAAGATTCTTACATCTTAACAGGAAAGACTAAATAGGGGAAACGATATGAATATGAAATATGATTTAGTTGTTGTTGGTGGAGGTCCAGCGGGACTTGCAGCAGCAGTAGAAGCTAAAAAAAATGGAATAGACAGCATACTTGTGATTGAAAGAGCAAAAGAACTTGGTGGAATTTTACAACAATGTATACACAATGGTTTTGGACTTCATGAATTCAAAGAAGAATTGACAGGACCTGAGTATGCTCAAAGATTTATGGATCAATTATTTGAATTAAACATTGAATACAAACTAGATACTATGGTTTTAGAAGTTTCTGAAAACAAAATAGTTCAAGCTATAAACTCTGTTGATGGATACATGATAATTGAAGCTAAATCTATAGTTTTAACTATGGGTTGTAGAGAAAGAACAAGAGGAGCAATAGCTATACCAGGAGATAGACCTGCAGGAGTATTTACAGCAGGAGCTGCTCAAAGATATATCAATATGGAAGGATATATGGTTGGTAAAAGAGTTGTTATCTTAGGTTCAGGAGATATTGGACTTATTATGGCAAGAAGACTTACTCTTGAAGGGGCAAAAGTTTTAGCTGTCGCTGAACTTATGCCATTCTCTGGTGGACTTATGAGAAACATTGTTCAATGTCTTGAAGACTATGACATACCTCTATACTTAAGTCATACAGTTGTAGATATCATTGGTAAAGATAGAGTTGAAAAAAAGTTATCATAGCTAAGGTTGATGAAAACAAAAAAGCTATCCCAGGAACTGAAATAGAATATGAATGTGATACTTTACTTCTATCAGTTGGACTTATCCCTGAAAAACGATATCTCAAGAGCAACAGGAATAAAAAAATCGATCCTAGAACTAGTGGACCAGTAGTAAATGAACTTATGGAAACAAGTATAGAAGGAATATTCGCTTCAGGAAACGTTGTTCATGTGCATGACCTTGTTGACTTCGTAAGTATTGAGTCAAGAAAAAGCAGGAAAATCAGCAGCTAAATATATAAAAGGTGAAGTTGCAAATGGAGAATATATCGAAGTTGAAACTGGAAATGGGATAGGATACACTGTTCCTCAAAAAAATTTAGAATTGAAAAATATAGAAAAGAATTTAGAACTTTCTATGAGAGTTAGACAAATATATAAAAAATGTTAAGATAGTAGTTAAGTCAAATGATTTTTGTAATACATTCAGTTAAGAAAAACTCATATGGCTCCAGGAGAAATGGAAAAAAATTACTCTATCTAAAAACTGTATTAGGAAAAAAATAGATGCTAAGAAAAATTGTTGTAGAAGTTGTTGAGGAGGATAAATAATGGAAAAGGAAATGATATGTATAGTTTGTCCTGTTGGTTGTCATATAAGTGTTAATACAGAAAATTATGAAGTTAAAGGAAATGCTTGTCCAAGAGGAGCAGTCTATGGAAAAAGAAGAATTAACAGCTCCAAAAAAAGAGTTGTAACTTCAACTGTAAAAAAATAAAAAAATGCTTTGGACCATAGATGTCCTGTAAAAACTGAAACAGCTATACCTAAAGAATTAAATTTCAAATTAATGGAAGAATTAAAAAAAGTTGAATTAACAGCTCCTGTTAAAAAGAGGAGATATAGTTCTAGAAAAACATATTCAATACAGGTGTCAATGTTGTTGTAACTAAAGATATGTAAAAAAATTTTATACATTATTAATAAAATTTGTATTTATTTTTAAATTTTATGTTATAATAATAATATATAAATTTATTTAAAACAATATATTTTTTTAAATAAAGGAGGTCTCGTATGAGTAATATGAGCATGTACATTGGAGAATTTGTAGGAACAACTTTATTGTTATTGTTAGGAAATGGAGTTAATATGACTTGCAGCTTGAAACACAGCTATGGTAAAGGTGCAGGTTGGATAGTAACTACTTTTGGTTGGGGATTTGCTGTTATGATACCAGCCTATATTACAGGTTGGGTATCTGGAGCACATATGAATCCAGCTTTAACTATTGCCCTAGCAGTAACAGGTAAATTCCCTGGTAATTTAGTTTTAGGTTATATAGTTGCACAAATGTTAGGTGGAATTTTTGGTGCAACTTTGGCTTATCTTGTTTACAAAGTTCAAATGGATGAAGAACCAGAAGCAGGAGTAAAACTTGGTGTTTTCTCAACAGGACCTTCTATCGATGCTCCTATATGGAATATCGTTACTGAAATTATTGCTACTGCACTACTATTAATAGGAGTATTAGCTATAGGTTATGGAGAAGTTGGAATTCAACCTGGTAATGGAGCTTTATTTGTTGGACTTCTAATTGTTGTTCTAGGCATGGCAACAGGAGGGGCAACAGGATATGCTCTTAACCCTGCAAGAGACTTAGGACCAAGAATAGCTCATGCTATCCTTCCTATAAAAGGTAAAGGAGGATCTAACTGGAAATATTCTTGGATACCAATTGTAGGACCAACTATAGGTGCAATTTTAGGTGCTGTTATATTCGATGCATTCTTAGCAGCAGTTTTATAACAAAGTAAAGTTTATATGTGATTCACTTATTTTTAATAAATACACAATAAGATTGGAGGAAACTATATGAAGTACATTGTAGCATTAGACCAAGGAACAACAAGTTCAAGAGCAATTTTATTTGATGAAAGTCAAAATATTGTTGGAGTTGCACAAAAGGAATTTACACAAATTTATCCTAATGAAGGTTGGGTAGAACATGACCCTATGGAAATATGGGCTAGCCAAAGTGGAGTTTTAAGTGAAGTAATTGCAAGAGCAGGAATAAGTCAACATGATATCATAGCTTTAGGAATCACTAACCAAAGAGAAACTACAATAGTTTGGGATAAAAATACTGGTAAACCAGTTTTACAATGCAATAGTTTGGCAATGTAGAAGAACTGCAAAAATCTGTGATGAATTAAAGAAAAATCGAAGGTTTCAGTGATTATATAAAAGATAATACTGGGCTTCTAGTTGATGCTTATTTCTCAGGTACTAAAATTAAATGGATTTTAGATAATGTTGAAGGTGCAAGAGAAAAAGCTGAGAAAGGTGAATTATTATTTGGAACTGTTGATACTTGGCTAATTTGGAAATTAACAAATGGTAAAGTACATGCAACAGATTACACTAATGCTTCAAGAACTATGCTTTATAATATAAAAAGAATTAAAATGGGATGAAAAATCCTTGAAACATTGAATATTCCTAAATCAATGCTTCCTGAAGTAAAAAGACTCAAGTGGAACTTTTTGGATATGCTAACTTAGGTGGAAAAAGGTGGACATAGAGTTCCTATAGCTGGAGTTGCTGGAGACCAACAATCAGCTCTATTTGGACAAGCTTGTTTTGAAGAAGGAGAATCTAAAAATACTTATGGAACAGGTTGCTTCTTACTTATGAATACAGGAGAAAAATTTGTAAAGAGTAATAATGGACTGATCACAACTATTGCAATAGGTCTTAATGGTAAAGTTCAATATGCACTTGAAGGAAGTGTCTTTGTAGGTGGAGCTAGTGTTCAATGGTTGAGAGATGAATTAAAATTAATCTCTGAATCAAGAGATACTGAATACTTTGCAAGAAAAGTTAAAGATAATGGTGGAGTTTATGTAGTTCCTGCTTTCGTTGGATTAGGAGCACCATACTGGGATATGTATGCAAGAGGAGCTATCTTAGGACTAACTCGTGGAGCAAATAAAAACCACATTATAAGAGCAACTTTGGAATCTATAGCTTACCAAACTAAAGATGTTTTAAAAGCTATGGAAGAAGATTCTGGAATCAAATTAAATGGACTTAAAGTTGATGGAGGAGCTGCTGCTAACAACTTCTAATGGAATTCCAAGCTGATATTCTAGGTGAAGTTGTAAAAAGACCTACTGTTTTAGAAACAACTGCACTAGGAGCTGCTTATCTTGCTGGACTTGCAGTTGGTTTCTGGGAAAGTAAAGAAGAAATCAGACAAAAATGGGTACTTGATAAAGAATTTACTCCTAATATGTCTGAAGAAGAAAGAAGTAAAAAAAGTATACTGGTTGGTTAAAAAGCTGTTGAAAGAAGTAAAAACTGGGAAGAATAACATGAAATGAAAGGGGGCGAGATTATACTAATATTTGTATAATTTCGCCTTTTTATTAAATTATTTACATTAATAGGAGGTCAAAATGAAAAAAACTAATAAATGATAAAAAAATAATATTGTTGAAGAAGTAGTAGAAGGAATGATAAAAGCATTTCCTGATAAACTTTCAAGAGTTGAAAAATGAACCAATAATAATAAGAAAAAAATAAAAAAAGTGGATAAAGTTGCTCTTATAAGTGGAGGAGGAGTGGACATGAACCTGCTCATGCTGGTTTTGTTGGACATGGAATGTTAGATGCTGCTGTTTGTGGTGAAATATTTACATCTCCTGGTGCTGATAAAGTTTACAATGCTATTAAGGCTGTAGATGGAGGAAAAGGAGTTCTTCTTATAATTAAAAACTACAGTGGGGATATAATGAACTTTGAAATGGCTGGAGAAATGGCTCAAGCTGAAGGAATAAATGTAAAACAAGTTGTAGTTGATGATGATATTGCAGTTGAAAAACAGTACTTACACAGTTGGAAGAAGAGGAATCGCAGGAACTATTTTTGGTTCATAAAATTTTTGGGAGCTGCTGCTGAAAAAGGGATATGACTTAGATAAATTAGTTGAACTTGGAAATAAAGTTGTTAAAAAAATTTAAAAACTATGGGTATGTCTTTAAAAGGCTTGTACAGTTTTCACAACAGGTAAAGAAAGCTTTGAAATAGCTGATGATGAAGTTGAAATAGGTCTAGGAATACATGGAGAACCTGGAACTCATCGTGAAAAAAATGGCAACAGCTAATGAATTTACTGAAAAAAATTATTTGAAAAAAATCTATGCTGAATCTAATCCACAAAAAGGAGATAGATTTGCAGTTCTAGTAAATGGACTTGGAGAAACTACTCTTATTGAATTATTTATCATAAATAATCATCTTCAAGATTTATTAAAAGCTAAAGGAATTGAAGTTGCAAAAAAACTTTAGTAGGTAACTATATGACTTCACTTGATATGGGAGGATTCTCTATAACTTTATTAAAAACTTGATAATGAAATGGAAGAACTTTTAAAAAGCTGAAGAAGATACAATAGCATTCTAGTTGTTATAAAAATAGTTCGTTACTAGCTAAATTTTTTAACGATGAAAAATTAACGTTCACTGTAAATTCGGCAAACTTGCCAACAAGTTGGCTTCAAACACGCCGACATTTACTCGGTTCACTTGCTTTTAATTTTTCATCTAAAAATTTAGATGTAACTCACTTATTTTTATAACTTTTTCTGAGAAAGAGGAAAGGGAAGAGATAAAATGTTTTTAGAAATTATTGAAAAAGATATCTGATGAGATAATAAAAAAATGAAGACTATCTTACAGAATTAGATAGAGAAATTGGAGATGGTGACCACGGAGTTAACTTAGCAAGAGGTTTTACAGAAATTAAAAAAATCAACTAGCTAATTTTTAAAAACTTTAGCTGTGTCTGATGTATTTACAAAAATGGGTATGATTTTTACTTACAAAAGTTGGAGGAGCTTCTGGAGCAATATATGGAACAGCTTTTATGAGCTCAGGAACATTTTTTTAAAAAGGAAAAAAACAGACTTTGATAATCAAGCTTTTTTTAGGAACTTTAAATGCAATGATAGAAGGAATTCAAAAAGAGGAAAAGGCCGTTTTAGGAGAAAAAAACAATGCTTGACACTATAATTCCTACTTATAATTTTCTTAGAAAAAAATCTTTTAATGATGGAAAAATCTTTAAAAGATATTAAGAGTGAAGTTATAGAAGTTGCTAAAAAAATTCTATGGAAGCTACAAAAGATATTGTTGCTACTAAAGGTAGAGCATCTTATTTAGGTGAAAGAAGTGTAGGACATATAGATCCTGGAGCTATGTCTTCTTATTTAATGATAAAAAGTTGTTTGTGAAAAATCTATAGGAGGTAAAAATGTTAGGGTTTTGTGGTTGTATCACATAGTAAAGATTTAGCAGAAGCTGTTATTCATCTTGCTAATGAAATGAAAAAGATATGATTTTCCACTAATAAATGGAAGTGGAACAGAGGGAGATTTTTTTAGGAAGTAATCCACTTACAATTAAAGAAGCTATTATGAATGCTAAAACAGATAAGGGAGCTTTAGTTTTTGTTGATATTGGAAGTTCTGTGTTAAATACTCAAGTTGCAATAGACTTTTTAGCTGATGAGGGAGTGGATGTAGAAAATATAAAAATAGCAGATGCTCCATTGGTTGAAGGACTTATTGCAGGAGTTGCAATAAATGATGAAAAAAGCAGATATGGAAAGTATTTTAAATGAATTAAAAAGAATTAAAAAAACTTTTTCTAAATTAACTTATTAACAAATAAGGGCTGTTGCAAATTAATGAAGAGTAAAAAAATGGTTCGTTACTGAGTAAATTTCTTAACTCACTCATTTTTTTAACCTTTAGTTCAAAAAGATTTGCAACAGTCTATTTTTTTATTTTTACTATTTTATAAATTATTTTCCAGCTGTAATATCTTTCCAAAAATTGATCTATATTTTTTTCTTTGGCATCTCTTATTGCTTTTTGGAATTTGATTATAAGGAGCTTCTCCTAGTAAGTTTCCATTTTCATCATAGTACTTCCAATTTCCTACTTCCTTATTTGCTTTCATTTGACCACTCATCAATAATTTTTCCATTTGGATAGTAGTCTTCCCAAGGGCCTTCAACATTTCCTGCTTCAAAATATAATTTCATCAGAAGATTTCCATTTAAATAATATCTTCTAAGTTCTCCATCTCTCACACCATTTTTTTAAAAATTTTCTACAATCGCAGCTTTATTAGTTGTTTTCCATTTTTTTCAAAAGAAGTACTACTTCCCAAACTCTTTGATAAAAACCATCAGCATACCTCTAACTCTCATTTCCTCCTCAGTGTAAACAGATGAACAAGCTGAAAAATAAAGTTAATGCTCCTAAAGTTAATAGTAATAGTTTAAATTTTTCCCATTGATTTCTCCCTTTTTATAAAAAAATTTATTTAGTCATAATATCAAGTATAGTTTCATCTGTACCCTTCATTCCTGATTGAGCAAGTTCTCCTACGTTTCTTATAGTTTCCTCTATATCTACTCCAACTATTCCATCACCAGATTTTAATACATCTTTATTCAATGCAAGCATAGTCGCATCAAAAGCTGAATAGATTCCTGAAGATATTTTTCATAGCACATGAAGCCTTAGCTCCATCACAGATAACTCCTGAAAGGTTACCTAGAATATTAGTTATTGCAGCACAAACCATTTCATAACTTCCACCATGTAAGTATGTAAGAGAAGCTGCAACTCCAGCAGCAGCACAAATAGCTCCACAATAAGCAGAAAGTCTACCTACATTTGTTTTAACATGTATAGTTATAAGGTGTGATACAAACAATCCTCTAATTAATTCTTCTTCTGATAGATTTTTTTCAGCAGCAAACTTGATTATTGGTAAAGAAGCTGTCATACCTTGGTTTCCACTTCCACTTGTTGTCATAACAGGTAAAGCACAACCACTCATTCTAGCGTCACTACCAGCACTAGCATAACTAGCTGCTTTTATTTCTTACATCGTTACCATAGATACCTTTTTCTATATTCTAAACCTCCCACGACTGACACCCTACGAGTGCTAGAGTCGCAGGGTTCTTGGGTAGTAGTTGCTTCTGTTAGCCAACTAAATTTACCAAGCTATCCCCATAGTTCCTACGGTTCATATATTGTATATTTAAGCACTTATACCTAATATCTTTAGTCCTTCTTTTTAATATGTTTTTTTGGCTGCATTTATATCTCTATTATGTACAGCTCCACATACTGGACAAGTCCATTCTCTCACACTTAAATCTTTTTACTTCTTCATTTCTATATCCACAACAATTACATATTTGACTACTTGCAAAAAAATTTATCTACTCTTACTATTGTTTTTTTCCATGCCATTTCGCTTTATAACTTAGTATTCTATTAAATTCACTCCATGATACATCTACAATATTTCTTGCTAATTTATGATTTCTTACCATATTTTTTTACTTGCAAGTCTTCCATACAAATAATATCATATTCTTTTTATTAGCATTGTTGATAATTTTTTTGCAAAAAAATCTTCTCTTTGATTTGATATTTTTTTCAAATAATCTTGCTACTTTTTATTCTAGCTTTATTTCTATTTGAACTACCCTTTGGTTTTCGTGATAGTCTTCTTTGTAATATAGCTAGTTTATTCAAAGATTTTTGTAAATATTTTTGGATTTTCTATTAAGATTTCATCACTGGTAAGCGCAAAGTTTTTTTATACCTAAATCTATTCCAACATTCTTATTTGTACTTTCTAACTTTTTCAGCTTCTACATCAGTACAACACAGAGATATATAATATTTTCCACTAGGCGCTTGTGTTATTGTTGCATTTATTATTCTTCCTTGTGGTTTCATTTTTATCTCTTATTTTTTTAGTTTTTCCTAACTTAGGTACTTTTTATCCATTTATCTAAAAACTCTATATTATTATTTGTATAATTGGTTCTGTATGATTTTCTATTATCTTTCTTAGATTTAAACTTTGGATAGCCACTTCCACTAAAAAAAGTTCTTATAGGCTTTATCTAAATCTTTTTAAAAGAATTTTTGTAAAGAAAAATTTTATCTACATCTTTTAACCATTCTTTCTCTTGTTTTAAAAACTGTTAATTCTTTACTACACTCACTATATGAAATAGATTTTTTTCTCTTTGTTATATAGTTCTTGTTTTAAACCTAAAAAAATGATTATAGACATATCTTACACAACCAAAAGTACAATTTAATATTGTTATTTGAGTTTTAGTTGGATAAAATCTAAACTTATATGCTTTTTCCATGCGATTTCACCTCCATTTACCTATATATAGTATACTACTTTTTATACTATAAGTAAATGAAAAAGTAAAATTTTTCTAAATATATGAACCTAAAACTGACTCAGTCGTTTTAGAGGTTGTCGTTCACATAAGTACGCTACCACTTATGCAGTTCTCTTGGCATATACACTCCTTAATAAATTAAGGAGATTAGCCTTGAACTTCTTAATATTTCTATTAAGCACAGACTATATCTTATCCCACAGCTCTACCTGTTTGGGTCTACCCACTTCCACCAGCTTTGGTGTACTTCCCTCAGGAGGAATAGTCGTTGAACCTTACCTTTCGGTCTTGGCTGCTGATTGCCCATTATCTTAACACTTAGGATTTAACCTTATGTCATCTAATATATTTTTTCTGCTTTCGCCACTTTCACATTTGTACCATATTATTTAGGTACTATGTTGTAGTTATACTAGCTTTAGGGGTTTCCAGCAATTCGAGTAGTATTGGATAGCTTTTTTTAAGTTGCTACCTCTACATACATATTTCTATATATGCTGACTATACTTAATGGTCTAACTCATGACTGACACCCTACGAGTGCTAGAGTTACAAGTGTGCGACCATATTTTTAATCAAGTATCATTTTTCCAATATTCACTCCATATTTCCCCTTTAGTCCTTCTTCAGCTATGGCTGAGTTATAGTTAACTACTTTTTTTGGAAAATTGGTCTTATCAAATCAATATCTATTGTTTTTTTGCTAAATCATAGATAAATTTAACACTTAAAACTTTTTCTATCAGTAAGAGATGAGTTAAAGTCTCCATCGTTACAAACTTGACTTAGTAAAAACTTTACCATTTTTTTAAAAATTTGAGTTACATTAGTATGTGTATGTTTTATTTCTAAAACTACATTGTCTTCATCATTTGAAATTTCTAGTCTTATATATAATTTTATATCTCCTGGATGAACATGAGTTTTTTTATAATCCCTTTATCTAAAAAAATTCCTTTACTTCCTTCACTTGCTCAGATGTTACATCACTTATAACCATAAGCTCTTTTTGTCATCTCCAGCTATCAATCCCATTGCAATGGCCGCTTCTATACCTACCATACCTTCACTATTAGGAATAGTAACACTTTTTTTACATTCTTTATTATGTTCCCTGATAGGAAAAACATCAACTTTATTGGGAACAGTCCCTAAAATTCTTCTTGCTTTTTGCAGCCGCATATGATAAGGCTATTGGCTCTGTACAACCTTCTGCTGCTACTATTTCTTCTTCTAAAAATTTTAAGAACTTTTTTTCTATTTTTAGTTTCCATTTTATCCCCTTATTAATTTTTAATTCGTTATATATTATAAAATAAAAAAATTAAAAAAAGTATACCCTCTATAAAAATATGTTCATATTAATAATTTTGATTTTTTTGGTTGCTTTTTTTGTTTGACTAAAGTATATAATGTTAAAAAGTAATATAATTATTATATTTTAGGGAGTGATAGTATGGAAAAAAAGAAAAAAAGGCGATACTCTGATTATTAAGTTAGTTCTTGGAGTAATAGCTGGAATAATCATAGGATTGGTTGCAACTGAAAAAGTTATTTCTGTGATTTTACCAATCAAATTCTTCTTAGGAGAATTAATATTCTTCGTTGTACCATTCATTATAATTGGATTTATTGCACCAGCAATAACTCAATTAAAATCAAATGCTAGTAAGATGTTACTAACTATGTTAGGACTATCTTATTTATCATCAATAGGTGCTGCATTCTTCTCAGCAACTGCTGGGTATGCTTTAATACCTAAATTAAATATTGTTTCTAGCGTTGAAGGTTTAAAGGAATTACCTCCAATTCTATTTAAGGTTCAAATTCCACCTGCAATTTCAGTAATGGGAGCTCTAGTTTTAGCTTTACTTATGGGACTTGCTGTTGTATGGACTAACTCTAAGAGAACTGAAGAATTATTAAATGAATTCAATAATATTATGTTAATGATAGTAAACAAAATAATAATTCCTATATTACCAATCTTTATAGCTACTACATTTGCAACTCTTGCTTATGAAGGAAGTATCACAAAAACAATTACCAGTATTCTTAAAAGTTATCTTAATTGTTTTTAGTTGGTCACTATATTTGGATTACTGTTCTATATATTATTGGTGGTATTGTTTCTGGAAAAAAATCCTTGGTCTTTATTAAAACACTATGGAGAAGCATACATGACTGCTGTTGGAACAATGTCATCAGCTGCAACTTTACCAGTTAGTTTAAAATGTGTAAGAAAATCTGGTGTACTAGATGAAGAAATAACTAACTTTGCTATTCCATTAGGAGCTACTACTCACCTATGTGGATCTGTTTTAACAGAAACATTCTTTGTTATGGTAGTTTCTAAAAATACTATATGGAAGTTTACCACCTGTAGGAACAATGATATTATTTATTGTACTATTAGGAGTATTCGCAGTTGGAGCACCAGGAGTACCAGGAGGAACTGTTTTAGCTTCACTTGGACTTATCATCTCTGTTTTAGGTTTCGATGAAACAGGAACTGCTTTAATGATAACAATATTCGCTTTACAAGATAGCTTTGGTACTGCTTGTAACATTACAGGTGACGGAGCTTTTAGCACTTATCTTAAATGGAATATTTAAAAAGAAAGAAGCTAACTAATTAAAAAATAAAAGGTTAATATAATTTCATTATATTAACCTTTTTTTATTTTATTAGAATATAACTCTTAAACCTACTCCTGCTCTTACATTATGTCCTTTAGTATCATAACCTATATTTGCTGTTACTCCTACTCTTTGATTATCTACTCCAATATTAAGGTCAGATTTAATATTTCCTCTTCTATCTTCTTTTTCACCTCTAATATTGAACCAATCAGCATCTGTTCCAGCTACTCTAGCCTTGTTTTTACCATTAGCTACTTTACCTAATTCATTTTCATAAGCTACTGATACTCCTACTCTTACAGTTTTTTTCTATCGAAGTGATGTTTAAATCCTAATTCTGCTCCAATTTCTGGTCTTATTGAGAAATAATCATTTGATTTAACTTCTAATTTAATTTCTCCTGATTTTTCTCTTACTTTAGATACTCTTCCATATTCTAAACCTATAGCCACATAAGGTTTTATTGAGAAACCTTCACTTAATCTAAATTCACTGTTAAGTTGACTCTTTAGTCCTAGTCCATATGTATGATATCTTCCTTTTTGCATTAAATACTTCATCTACAACTAAGAATTTTCTATTCATCTTATTGTATCCAGCAAAGATATCTCCAGATATTGTCCAATTTAAAACCATTGTTATGATCGAATGGAATTGATTTAAATAATCCAAGTTTAGCTTGTAGTTGTTCTTCTTTTGAGTTTCCAATATCTTTAAATCTAAATGTATTGTGAACTATACCTGTATACCAACCTGTCGATTCTCCAAGTCTTACAGTTTCATCTTCATGTACATAAGCCACTCCATAAGCATTGTTCTTGTAATCAATTACTCCTGCAGTATTTGTTTTGTATTCTCCTCTTGCTCCAAATGTTTTTTTATCTTATTAGAATCTTTAGAAGGATTACTCCATGAACTTCTTAAATACTTAAATTCTTTATCTAAGATATTACCTGTTGCTTGTATTCTTTGTTGAATATTAGCATATTGATGTCCCATCATTTCATCTGTTGCTTGGTGGAATAGAATTTCTTCATTGTTTCCTATAGAGTTTAATTTTTTTGGAATACCTTATTTTCTCTAGTTCCTATTTTTTTCAACTCCATATCTTTGTTCTAATCCATCTAAGAAATTATATGTATCTTTCTTTTTCAACTGGTGTTGCAACTCTTCCAGCAAAAAAACAGTATATGGTACTTTTTGCTAAATAAGCATTTCTTATTGTAAAGTCAGGTAATTGTGTTATTGAAGCCATCCAAGTTAATGAACCTGAATAGATATTCCATTTTTCTATTCCTGATGTTCTTATCATGTCATTGAATGGTTCAATTATATCTTGACCTAATTGAATATACTTAGATGTTGTATATTTTGTTGCTTCAGTTCCTATAATTAAGTCTGATTGAGTTAAATTTCTTAAAAGCTCCAATATTAGTTATAGGTCTTGTATAGTTTATTCCTGATGTATCAACATACATACCCACTGATGAAGTTGGGATATCATTAGGTTTTTCTATTAGGTATTGCTTGTACATGAACAACTGTTGGAGTTTGTACTACTCCATTAGCTATTATCTTAGCTTCTGCTGCATTTGCTGGAGAGCTTATTATAATTTTATTCTTGTTACCTAATATATCTTGCATTTCTTTTTGAAGTATTAGCAGCTTTTTACTTTCTTTATCTTTTTCCGCACCATTAGCAACAGTTATTCTAGCTTCTCCATAGTTTTTTTAACTATTGCTCCAGCTAAGAAAAAGTCCATAACCTTTAGATGCATCGATATGAATTCTTCCTTTATTAGTTAAGACTCCACCTTTTTGTTACTGCTATTCCTATTTGTCCAACATTTCCTGTTCCTACTGTTGTAATTACTCCATTTGTATCGTTAATTACTTCTGCTCCATGTTCAGCAAACATACCTATATTTCTCTTTGTACCACTTAACTCTATTCTACCATTATTGTATATTCTTGAACCTTTTTCCTGTTGCATACATTCCTATACTGTCAGGAGTTGTAACTTGAATTGTTCCGTAGTTTTCTACGTTTCCTAGACCTCTTACAACATAGTTTCCTGAACCTGCCGGAACTTCTTCTGTGAATCCAGCTGCCATTCCTATACCATATTTTTCTATTATCTGGATCAGTAATATCTGTCTTAGATACTTTTATTGTTCCATAGTTCTTTATAGCATTAGGTCTTGTAGTTGCTCCTTTTACATAACTGTATGCTCCAACATTTCCTACACCTTGACTAAAATCAATATTTCCACGATTTTCAACAGCACCTAGTGCATAGATACCATAGTTTTTCATCTCCAGTTGATTTTACATTAGTATAATTTCTTATACTTCCTGTCTTATCTGCTGAATAAATAAATACTGAATCCTTAGAAAGCATTACTTGTCCTGCTGTACCTGGCATACCCGTTCTTACAGTATTATCCTGTCCAGTCATTACATATCCAAATGAACCATATCCAATAGTTAAGTTATCAGTATTACTATTAAGAGTTTGGTTGTTTCCAGCTAGATATACTCCAACTGCTTCTTTTCCAGTACCTAATGTATTTCCAACACTTATCTTAGAGTTTACAGATATATTTACAGTTCCTTTATTAGAGTATACTCCTATTCCTCCATTACCAGCTGTTGTTTCAGAGTTTCCATTTAGGTTTACATTTCCAGCATAGATTGCTGTTGATTTATTTCCAGCTACAACTTTGCCAGAACTTTCCACTGTGCTATTTAATCCATTTTGCAGAATAGATCCCTACACTAGAAGAATTTCCAACAGTTATAACTCCTGTATTGATAACCTTATGGTTTTGTAGTTGTTATTTTTTTCAGAGTGTAGACCTGTTGATTTATCTCCTGTTAGTGTAATAGTACCTTTATTTACAATATTTTTGAGTTCCTCCACTTTGAGACATTCCAACTGCACTCTTAGCTGTACTTAGAATTTTTACCTGTTGTTTCATTCACAATCGTTGCATTTTTCTGCACGCATTCCAACTGAAGCTTCACCTATATTTATTTCCCCATAGTTAATTCCTGAACCTATAGCAACTGGTGCTGTTAAAGATTTAACATAGATTCCTGAACCATCTTTTACCTACAGTTATTTTTTTCCGCTACTTTCATTTGATACTATACTTCCTTCAGTATATAGAACAGATGACTTATCTCCCATTAATCTAATAGTACCTTCATTTTTTTGACAGTACTTCTTGTTGAATAAACTCCTGTTACTTTTTTTATTAGTTGAACTAATATCAGTTCCAGCTAATAAGTTAATAGTTGAATTCTTAGTATTTATGAATATAGAGTCATCATTAGCTATATTCTTAGTATTTAGATAATTTAATGTAGTTCCATTAGTAGCATTTATATATGTATATGCCTTTGTTGAACTTAAAGTTAAATTATCTTTTAAAGTTAGTTCCTGATGTTAAAATTGCATTATTTAGTAAATAAGCAACTGAACCTTCACCAGTTATAGCAATATTTCCTGAGTTTCCTAAGAATTTCTTAGTTGCTGGTACATTTGTTAATTTAAAACCTATAGATTCTTTTTCCTATTGCATAAGTTCCACCATTTATTGTTACATTTGAATTTGTAGCATCTACTCCAACACTTCCCTCATTAACAGAGATTTTTTTCCAGTTGAAGTTAAATCCCCATTCTTCATATAGATAGCTACACTCTCCTTATTTTTGAGATAGATCTATTTTTGCCAGAATGAACTATAGTAGATGTAGCACTAGGATAAGTTGTTATATTGTTATCAGCATAGATACCGAATACACTATTTTTTTATTAGCAAGACCAGTGATCTCACCTGCATTTGTAATATCTATATTTTTACCCCAAGTACTTACAGATGTAGTGATTTTATTTACTCCCCAGATTCCAACCCCATTTGTTCCAAGTTGAATTTTTTTCCAGTTGAACTATTTGTTAATTTTTGAGCCAGATGCCCCAAATAGTCCTATACTATTTTCTCCTGTTGTATTTTTTTGGCATCCATTTTTGATTAAACTATTATTAATAGCTTGTCCATAATCTACAACTATTGCAGTTCCATTTCTTTTTTTGAAAAATCTATAGTTCCATTGTTTGTAACTTTTTACATGGTTATAGTCTTTTTGCATCAACATAGTTAGCCTGTGCAATAACTTGCTTAACTTGTGTTGCATCAGTTCCAGACATTTTTCTTTCCTGCTTCGACAGTAACAGCCGAGTTTAAAAAGTCTACTCTATAGTATTTACTAATAGCACTTCCACTATGGTTATCCAAATCAACATTTTCATCAATACTTAAAGTAGCCTTTGTTGCTTTATATGCTTTATAGTTTTGTGATGATGTTGGATCTATAGTCACAAAAATTTCCTAAAACTGTAGCCGCATTAGCTCCTACTTCAGATATTTTTTTATTGGGTTTATATTAGGACTTGCATTATCTAATACAAATAAAGTTGAGTCCTTATCACTTAATTTTAATTTTAATTTATTTGTACCTGAACCAGCAAACATAGCATTTAATTTATCAGCTGTTGAACCACTTACTCCTGCTGCAGCTGGTGTAGTATCTTTAAAATAAAAAGCTGTTGCTCCACTATCTAATTTCGCTTTTATATTAGCATTATTAAGTTTAAAAATTCCATCAGGATCATATTTTGTTACTCCACCTGTAGTGCTTGCAGTATAGTTATAGAATAATAAACTTCCAGCTCCCATGAGATTCTAATTCAGGTGCAGCTGTAGAATTTCCTAAATTTACAGTTGCTTTATTATCGGCAAATAGAGTTATTGCTCCATCTTTACCTATTATTTTTCCTGAATTAATATTTGTTATTGTTGAATTTCCTTTTTGCATATAAACTGATAGCTCCATCTCCAGAAGTAGTTAGTTTAGCTGTTCCAGTTGCACCATTTTCCATAGTAAATTTACCTTGGTTATATACTCCAGTAACTTTTGTTCCTGCTAAATCTATTTCTCCATTATTTACACCACTTGAATCTATATTTTTTTAGATGTTGGTATCTTGCCTTGTATTACCATACCTAATGTTCCTACAAGACCACCTGCAGTTGGTCCTTGAATTTTTTTCCAGTTGCTGCATTTACAATCTCGGCTCCATCTTGCGAGAACATTCCTATTGCTTTTTGTTGCTTTTTCCAACAAATTCTATATTTTTTTATTATTTGTTGCTATAGCTTTCTCTAATCCATTAGCTGTAGTTTCAGAGCTATTAGCTACCATACCAATATTTTTGTTCTCCATCACCCACAGTAATTTTTTTCCATTATTTATAGCCTTTGGAGAACCTCCATCAGCATTATCTGTTATGACTTCTCCCAAATCTACTCTCATACCAATATTTTTAGAACCTGAAACATTGATTTTTCCCATTTATAGCATTGGTAATATCATCACTATCTCTAAGTTTTAAGACCATACCAGTATTACCTTGACCACCTGAAACACTAATAGTTCCATTATTTAGAACCTTTCCAGTATATGTTCTTATTGAACTTGTATTTTTTTAAATTAGTATCTTCTAATACAGCTATACCTGAAGAAAGTGAATTTCCTCCAGCTCCTGAAATATTAATAGTATTATTATTTTCAAAAGTCATATTTTTGTTCAGCTACTCTTGATGAAAGTTTTAATCCATAGCTTTCTACTCCACCCATTTTTATAATTCCATCATTTTTTTACTGTGATATGAGTACTATTTGAGCCAGGAGCATAAATTTGAATTCCTATTGAGCTTTTTTTCCATTAAAAGCTATAGTCCCACCTGTTCCATTGATTAATCTATAGTCACTATCGACTCTAGTATCATTATTTTCAGCTGTTAAAAATCATTCCTACTTTATATCCTACATAACCTCCACGACTTTTTACAACTCCATTTTCATCAACTACATCAGGCGTTCTTGAAATAGTTATATCATCATTTTTTAATCTTATTGGAAGACTTGAAAGAGGTAGAGTGGCTGAGTTAGAAGCAACAGTTTGTCCACCTGTTTTTTTCCAACATGTAAACCTCCCAGTCCGTCAGCACCTCTATAACCTTCTTCTATTTCATCTGTTATCATTCCTACATTTTTTACTTCTCTAGCTTTTTGAGAAACTGCTTTATGAAAAGTATCTGTCTGTACTTCAAAACCAACTACTAATGGTCCAGCTAAATTTATTGTAGCTCTATTTTCTAAATATCCATCTATAGCATTATCCATAGTAGCTATTCTCGATCCACCTAATAAGAAATTTCCATTATTATATGGTCTGTTTTGCAGCTGTTTCAGCTGCTCTTTCAGTCGCATTTAATGGATTTATAGAATCTATTGTTAAATTTTTGTTCTAAAGTGGCAGTACCTCCACTTACAAAGTCAAAAATATGATTTTTAAAAAGAATATTTCCTGTACTATTCCATGAATGTCTTAATGATGGTGAACCATCTGTTAAGTTATTTATTACTCCACTTGTTGAATAAGTTTTTTTGCAAAACCTTGGTAATAAGCATTATATGCTCCTCCATGAAGTGCTACCGTACAATTAGTTTCCATACCATTACAATAAGAACCTAATTTAATATTAAAAAGTAGGTGGTGTTGGTAAACTTACAGGATCTACTTTTTGGTGCTACAGGATTAAATTTAGGTATATTTATAGTTGGTGGTGTTGGTGCTCCAAGTGGTTGTGGAGTCTTTAATTCTTTAATAACCTTTGGCTCTATTTTAGGTAATTCTACTTTTTATTTGTGGTTCACTTATATTTTTTTAGGTTTTACAGAAGCCCCTAATTCTATTTTTAGCTATAGGTTCTTGAGCCTCACTATTACTAGCTAATCCATAAGATACACTTTTTTTCCTCTTTTGTACTAAAGTAGATGTTAGTGCTGAATTTATTGCATTATCTTTTTACAGACTTTGTATATTTTTCATATATATCTCTATCAACATCATCAAGTGGAGATATATTTCTTAAAAATAAATCTGAACTTCTTGTGTAAACTCCTTCAAAAGAATACTTTTTCTTTCTTATCTCCTCTTCCTTTATAAGCTCCATTCCAATTGTCATACATATAATTAGCACCAAATTGCCAAGATGACCAAGGTGATTTTACTACTTGATTTCCTTGTTCCATCAATTGAATTAGCTCTAATCTTAATCCATCAATTTCTTTTTTTGATTTTTCTCTTCTTGCTGTATCTATTTTTATCTTGTAGATTCCCTACAGAACTTCTTAGTTCTTGCTTACTTGCCTTTATTTCTTCCATTGTAGGAACTGTTGTTTCCACTGGAGCATTTTTCTTTATTAGCAATTGTTGCTAAAACTTCTGTTCTATTTTCTGTAGTTTCTTCTATATCTGTTAAAAGTTTAGAAAACATAGGTAGACTTGTGCTATTGTCAGCACTAGCCACTAAAAATAGTTTTTTTCACTTTTTTTACAATAGAAGATTTTTTTCTACTTTAGTTTTTTTGGTGTAGCAAAAAAATTGCTATACATATCACTAGCACCAAATTGCATATTCACCCATGAAGCTTTTTGGTCTTTGAGTAACTTGTGTTGACTTCTTTGTTTCTTTTTATCTCGGCTTTTTTTCTTTTTTTAACATCTGTTAAAAACATCTTTTTGTTTTTTTTCAGCCTCTTGTATAATATTATTATCAGAAAAAGGCACTTGTCCCCTTCATTAAGAAAAAGTACTGCAAGTCCAACTGAATATTTCACATTTTCATATCTTTTAGCAATTGAACGCAAATTTCTTTCTCCATTATTCAAACTATTATTCATATAGCCCCTCTTTTTATTTTATATTTATTATTTTTTTATATTTATTTTCAATAAATTATCAATAAATAATTTTACCTAATTATAACTTTTTTTGTCAATTTTTTTATATGCAGTATTTCTTTAAAAATTTTTTTAATAATAGCAATATTCCTTCTTCTATTTCCTTATTTGTTAAATTGGCATAACCTAAAAAGAAAAATATGAGTTTTTCTCTATGTATTTCTTCTATATTGTATTCTTCTATATTGTATTCTTCTAAACTATATAATTTTTAAAGAATTTTCTAAACATTCATTTAAAAAAATAACTTTTCATTAATTTTTTTGATTTAATTTAATTACCATATGTAAACCTGCATCTGCTCCTTGTATTTGAATCTCTTTATTCAATATCTTAGAAGAGTAAGTTTTAATGGTATTCACAAGAAATTCTCTTTTTCTTCTTGTAAAGAGTTCTCATTTTATTTATATGTTTAACAAAATAGCCATCTTTAATGAATCTATAGAGAATTTTTTTGATTTAAAGTTGGTACAGGGACAGATAAAAATATGGTAATTCCCTTTGATAGATATTTAAAAAGTGCCTTAGGTAAAAACCAAGTAACTTACACGAATTGCAGGACTAATTGATTTTTGAAAAAAACTTCCTAAATAAATAACTTTATCATTGATATCATTTGCCTTCAATGCTGGAATAGGTCTACCAGTATACTTAAATTCACTGTCATAGTCATCTTCCACTATATAACGGTCAGGATTTTCATTTGCCCAATTTAAAAAGTTCTGTTCTTCTACTGATACTCATAATTGCTCCCGTTGGAAATTGATGTGAAGGAGTAACATAGGCTATGTTGACATCATATTTCTTTAAATCATCAATTACTATTCCATTTTCATCTAATGAAATAGCTTTAAAACTGATATTATTTGTTAAAAAAATAATTCTTTAAACATCTTATGGCAAGGATTTTTCTAAACCATAAATTTTATTGTTAAATAGTTTAAAAATTATATAGAATAGATACTCTGTACCTGAGCTAATAACTACTTGTTCAGCATCTACCTTAAAAGCCTCTTGATTGAGATAGATATTCACAGATACTTTTTCTTAATAATAAGTCCCCTTGTATATGCCCTTGAAATAACAAATCCTCATTCTCTTCATCATACACATCTTTAGTAATTCTTTTTAAAAAAATTGTTCTAGCTAAACTTTTCTTATCCACTCCTGAATATGAAAAAAATCATAGTGAATTTTCTCTTTTTCTTTAAATTTTGCCTTATTTTTCCACTTTAACATTCTGTATAATTAGATTTTCTATATCAGAAACAAAATATCCCTTTCTTTCGATAGAAAAAAATATAACCCTCTTCAAGCAAAAAGATAAAGAGCATTTTTGAATTGTGTTTTGACTGATATTATAATAGTCAATAAAAATCTTTCTTTGAAGGTAACTTCTCATTTGCCTTTAAAAATTTTTAGTCTGTATTAATTTTTTTATCTCAGTATATATTTGTATATATAGAGGAATTTTTTTGATTTATTATCTAAATTTAAAATAATCATAACTGACTCCATAAAAAAAGTTTTATTCTGGTACTTTATATAATGTCAGTATACAGTTATACTATAAAAAAAGTCAATATAAGATATATTACATGAGGAGGTACAAAAAAATGGATACAAGATTTAATGGTGGAGTTATTATGGATGTTACATCTAAGGAACAAGCAATTATTGCAGAAGAAGCAGGAGCAGTTGCTGTTATGGCACTAGAAAGAATCCCAGCTGATATCAGAGCAGCAGGTGGAGTTTCTAGAATGAGTGATCCTAAATTAATAAAAAGAAATTATGTCAGCAGTAAAAAAATTCCTGTAATGGCAAAAAGTAAGAATAGGACATTTTGTGGAAGCTGAAATATTACAAGCTATTGGAATTGATTTTATTGATGAGTCAGAAGTTTTATCGCCAGCTGATTCAGTACATCATGTAAATAGAGAGATTTTTTTCTACTCCTTTCGTATGTGGAGCTAGAAATTTAGGTGAAGCTTTAAGAAGAATATGTGAAGGGGCTCAAATGATTAGAACTAAGGGAGAAGCTGGAACAGGAGACGTTGTTCAAGCTGTTTCACATATGAGACAAATCATGAAAGAAATCAATTTAGTTAAAGCTCTACGTGATGATGAACTATATGTAATGGCAAAAGACTTACAAGTTCCTTATGATTTAGTAAAATATGTTCATGATAATGGTAGATTACCTGTACCTAATTTCTCAGCAGGTGGAGTTGCTACTCCAGCAGATGCTGCACTTATGAGAAGATTAGGAGCAGATGGTGTATTTGTAGGTAGTGGTATCTTTAAATCTGGTGATCCTAGAAAAAGAGCAAAAGCTATTGTTGAAGCTGTAAAAAATTATGATAATCCTGAAATTATTGCTAGAGTTTCAGAAAATTTAGGTGAAGCTATGGTAGGTATCAATGAAAATGAAATAAAAAAATTATCATGGCTGAAAGAGGAGTATAAAAAAATATAGACCTTAATAATTCCTATTATATATAATTGTTAACTATTAGACCTCCTAGATGTTTAAATTGGCTCTTTAAACATTTTAGGAGGTCTTTTATAATTTTATTTATTTTTATCTTTTTACAACTAGATATACAAAAATATCACTTTCTTTTAATGCTTTTTACAGATATTCTTGCTTCTCCATCAAACTCTAAAAACTTTTTAGGTACTAATGGATAAGTTTCTTTTTCATCTAAATATACTTCGACTTCACCCTCAACAACTGTAAAGAATATTTGTCTTCCAGGGTGATTGTGAGCAGGTATTGTTTCACCTTCTTTTAAAATGTAAGTGAACTACCATTATATCTTGATTATTAACTACTTGTCCGTGTTCTGTTATTACTTTTCCTAACATATCTTCAACTCCTTTTAATTGTTTACTAAAAATTATAAACTTTTTTTAAAAAGAACTGTCAAGCTAAACTATTTTTTTATTTTTTTTAAATTTTTATCCAAGAAATCTATAATAACTTATTTAATCTTTTCTTATTTTTAGATTTTTACGACATCTATTACATTATGTTCCTCTTTAAATAACACATAGTTAATATATGAAAGTGGAAGAATTAAAAGAACTAATGCACTCTTTTTTTAACAAATTGAGTAAAAATATGTAGATATTCCCACTCCTAGCATAAAGCTAAAAAAATTATTAAAAAAATAGTAAAAAAACCTCTCACTAATAATTCTCTATCCCTCTGGATAAGTCCCTCAATTAATAAACGAGGAGCATTTTTTTACATTTCCTGTCATCATTATAGTAGCATATGAAAAACCTCTCAATCTTTGAAAAGTATCTGATTGGATAGCTGCAAAAAAAGCTAGTGTAACTACAATAAAATGATAATCAAAAAAAGGTAAAAAAATACAATTAATATTATCATAATAAAAAGCATTAAAAAGAGAAGAATGTATATATCCTTTGTGTCCTCTTCTTTGAAAAAAATTTCTAAAACAATAGATAAAAAAATTTGTCCTATCATAAAAAGAAATAATAGGTATCAGAAATTCAACCGCTTTTTTTCAAGATTTCCTTTTTGCAAAAATGTAAAAGCCATAAAAATTACATTTCCAGTTTGTGCTCCTGCAAAAAAGTTCTCCTGCATTATTATAAGTAAAGGCATTAATATATCCACTAATAAATGATAAAAAGAATTGCTATTCTTAATTTCTCAGGAACTTCTTCTTTGATTTTTTTCCATAACTTCTAAAACTCCTCTTATTTCAATTTTATAAATCTATTACTAAATTTAATTATTTATTTTAAACAAAAAAAGGTTTAAAATCAGTAGGTAAAAAAGAAACTGATATATCTACTAAAAACTTCTGGTAAAATATCCATATTTGTAGAAAACAATATTATCTTTTTTTCCAGAAAGATTATTTTCATCAAAGAAAGTATAAACTGCCATTGGTAAATCACTATGCCAAATAGGATCACCTACAAATACTACATCATAATCTTTTAAATTTTTTTTACTTTATTTTTTTCATTTCTTGCTATTCTTACCGTTTCATCATAGTTTACTGGATAAGAATTTACTGGCTCAATTTTATATTTTTTTAGGAATTACTAAAACTACAAAAAAATTAGAGTTATAAATAAACCTATCATAATTGCTGGTGGATAGAAGAATGCCGAAATTAAAAAAAGCTACAATTTTTATAATTAAATCATATTTTAATAATAAATTTCTCTTCTTTAGTCTTTCTAAAATATATTTGTTCATCTTATTAATTTCTATTAGTGTATTTGCAGTAACTATAACGGTAATAGTTATTGCTATTATTATTACACCATAAAACAATTGTAGCAGTTGTATTATAGAAATTTTTTTAGAAACTATTGAAGTTGAATATGGAAAAAGTGAAGAAAAAGAATAATGTCAACATTGTTGTCCATACTGTTTTTACAGATATTTTTTTCTATCCCCATCCATTCATTATGATGATTTACCCACATTGTACCTAGCCAAAAAACGATAAAAACATAAGCTAAAAAAATTTTTCTTTAAGTGCTAAAAAAATCCTTTTTAATGAGACTTCACTGGGTTTTTTTCTAATTCTAGTACAAGAATTGTCATAATAATTGCTAACACTGCATCAAAAAAATGCTACCAATCTTTCCTTTGTCATTTTTTTATCTCCTCTATAATTTAGTATTAATTAAAAAAATTTTTACTGTTTCAGGGGCAACATGTGATAAGAAAAGACTTTCTTTTTTTATCTAATTTTAAAAATTTCTTTCATATCATCTTCACTTAACTCAAAAATCAAATACAGAAAAAAATTTTTGTATCATTCTATCTTTTTTTCACTGTCTTAGGAATAACAACTATATTTCTTTGAATTAGATATCTTAGAGCTACTTGTGCAGCTGTCTTATCATATTTTTCCCCAATCTCTACCAATGTTTCATTAGTAAAAAGATTATTTTTTTCCCTTCTGCAAAAGGTCCCCAAGATTCAATTTGAGTTCCATATTCTTTCATTATTTCTTGTGGAATTATTTGTTGGTTAAAGACATGAGTTTCAACTTGATTTTATCATAGGTTTAATTTCAACAAAAATTAACTATATCTACAAACCTATCAGGATAGAAATTACTTACTCCTATTGCTCTTAATTTTCCTGCCTTATAATATTCTTCCATGGCTCTATATGTTCCATAGTAATCACCAAAAGGTTGATGTATCAATAATAAGTCTATATAATCTGTTTGTAATTTTTCTTAGAGACTCTTCAATAGAAGCTTTTGCTTTTTCATAACCTGAATTTGATATCCAAACTTTTTGTTGTTACAAAAAAATTCTTTTTCTATCCACTCCACTTTTTTTTAATAGCATTTCCTACTGCTTCTTCATTTCCATAGACTTGTGCCGTATCTATTGAACGGTATCCAACTTCTATTGCTTCTAAAACAACTCTTTCACATTCTTCTAAATCAGGTATTTGATATACTCCAAAACCTAAAATTGGCATTTCAACTCCATTTAATAATTTAACATATTTCATTTTTACCTCCTTAAAATTTCAATAAATCTTCAACAATTAAGTCAGCTTTCAATCTATTTTCTGTAAGTACTTTTCCTATATTATATCTGTCTAAAAAAATTCTTTTTTTAAGCCCATAATTTAAAAACTTTCATATCAGAATTTCCATAGAATCTAGCTATTTTTTTCTCCAAAAACCACCATTTAAAAATTCCATCTTCAAGAGTTATAACTACACTATGATCTTTTTTTCAATTCTTCTAATAATTTTTTTCATCTACACCTGTGATATACATAGGATTTATAACTGTTGCCTTTACTCCTGTTTTTTTTCTTCATAAAGTTTTTGCAGCTTTTTCTCCTAATTGATAGAAAGTTCCCAATCCTAGAATTGCTATTTTTTTCTCCTTTTTGTTTTTACTTCATAAGTATTTAATTTAGAGAAATCTTTTGTTACTTTTTTTCACCAGTTGAAACCATCTTTCCACCTGGTAAACGAATTGCAACTGGATGTTCTTGTTGTTCTATACTCCATTCAAGCATAGCAAGATGTTCTTCTTTTGTTGTAGGTGCAAGATAAACTAAGTTAGGAATATTACTCATCATAGCAATGTCAAACCAACCAAGGTGAGTAACATCTGTCATTCCTATAGCTCCACCATAAGAAACAACTATTGTTGCAGGATTATTATTTATACATAAATCTTGTGATAATTGATCATAGGGTTCTTTGGATAAATGAACTTACCACTGTAAATACTGGTTTAGCTCCTTTAGAAGCCATTCCTGAAGCTAAGGCAACTGCTGTTTGTTCTGCTATTCCCACATCTACGAATTGCTCTCCAAGTTCTTCTCTTTCTTTTCTAGAAAAGCTAAAGTTTCCTGGTGTTCCTGCTGTTATTGTAACAACAGTTTTATCCTCTTTCATTTTTCTTCATTAAATATTCTTTTTGTAACATCTGTATAATCTTCAATATCATCATTTTTTTAAAGGTTTTTCCATCCTCTATATTAAATGGCATTACATAGTGCCAAGGTTCCTTGTTTTTCTTCAGCAAGTTTGTATCCTTTACCTTTTTTTGAGTATGGATATGAACTGTTATTGGGATGGTCTATATCCTTTACTTTTTTTAAATGCTTCTATCAATTCTTCAATATTATTACCATCTTTAACAAAGATATATTCTAAGCCCATAGCTTTAAATAAATTACATTCTGCCTTACCTTCTGTTTCTCTTAATAATTTTAAATTTTTTTGTAAAGTCCTCCATGATTTTTCTGCTATAGACATATCATTATCATTGGCTATAACAATGAAATTAGTTTTTAATTCTCCTGCAAGATCTAAACCTTCAAGTGCTTCTCCACCACTTAGAGAACCATCTCCAATGATAGCAATAACATTTCCTTTTTCTCCTTTAACATCTCTAGCTTTTGCAAGTCCTAAAGCTAAACTTATTGAAGTTGAAGTATGTCCTAAGATAAAGTGATCATGTTCACTTTCATGTTGATTACTATATCCAGTTACATCGTCATAGTGTGCTTCATCTGTGAAAGCTTCTCTTCTTCCAGTTAGCATTTTATGTGGATATGTTTGGTGAGATACATCAAATACAAACTTATCCTTTGGCGAATCAAAAACATAGTGTAAGGCTATTGTTGCTTCAACCATACCTAGATTTGGTCCAAAGTGCCCTCCATGAATAGCATCTCTTTTTATTACTGCATCTCTTATCTCTTGTGCTAAGAATTTCATTTCCTCAATATTTAATTTTTATATCCTCTGATGAATTAATTTTTTTCTAAATACATTATTTCCTCCTATTCTTTATCCCAAGTTAACTTTCCTGTTTCAACTGCAATTTCATATTTTTGCAATCTTATAGTTTAATTTTTTTCCAATGTTTCTTCTATTTGCTTTTTTTGCTCCAACAATTTTTACTCTTTGTTCTTTTTAAAAGATTACATCTTTCTTGAATAGTTGAGTCTGCTACTAAAAAAATGTATTAAAATATATTTAATACACTAGAATATTACTACTTCAACGAGTATATTTTTCAATACTTAGTATCTACTCATAGTTCCTTGTACTCTCCATAGTCGTAAATTCCCGACTAGCCATCGGTACATATAGATATTTTAACTTGCTATTCGTAGCTTTCTCCTTTTCTTTTTTTATTTTTAAAAATATCTATGTTATTACTTTATATTTTTTTGCTTTTTTTCAAGATTTATACTTGCATTGTAATCTCTATCTATTTCTAAACCACAATTACAACACTTTATAAATCCTATCATTAAGTTTTAAATCTTTTTTTAATTTCTCCACAACAAGAACAAGTTTTACTACTTGGATAGAATGTATCTACTAACCTTAGTTCTATATTTCTTTCCTTACATTTATTTATAAGTTTAGTTCTTATCGCATAGAAATTCTGTTCTTGTATAGCTTTTTGAAAGATGTTTATTCTTCATCATATTAGATACTTTTAAATCTTCAATAGTAATGTATTTTTAACTTGGCTCTTGTTATTTCATCTACTATTTTATTATTATAATCATCTCTAATACAATTTAGTCTATAAAAATAATTTTTTTGTACTTTCAACTTTTTCTTATTAAAAATTCTTACATTCTTTTAATTTTATCTTTTTTTAGATTTAGAATATTCTACACTTCTTGACATCTTTCTTTGTTCTCTCTTAAGTTTCTTTTTCAACTTTTTTTAACTTTTTTTAGTTTTTATTTATATTTTTTTAAATATCTTACCATTAGAACATATAGCTGTATCTTTTTATACCTAAATCTACTCCTAATCCTTTACTACTAGTATTAGTTGCTTTTACAGTATCTTCAATTTCCATAATAAGTGATAGAAAATATCTATCAGCTATTTTTAGTTATAGTACCACTTTTTAATAATCGCATTTTTTTAGGTATATATCCATATTCTTTTACTCTTACAAATTTCAATGTGGGGATTTTTTTATTTTTATGCCTATAAAACTCAAAAATCAGTTTTATTATTCTTAACAAAATATGCCCCCAGCTCATTCTTACCTTTTTTTCTTAAAAAAACAGGAAAAAAGCACTTAAACGCTTAAAAAAAGTTTTTTTAAATGCTTTTTTTCCCCATAAAAGCATTGCTTGTTTAACTGATTTAGATGATACCTCTTTTATCCATTTTTTTATCAGGATTATTAGGAAGATATACATTATTGATATACTTAGAAAAATCAAAAAGCACTAACAAACTTATTATTTGATTTATATTGTTCCTGATTATATTTAATATATTCATTGTATATGAATCTTTCAACTCCAATAGTTTTATTTACTTGTATTTTTTTTGTTCTTCTGTTAGTTTTATTTCTATCTTTATTGCTTTATACATCTTCCACCCACCTTTCCATATTTTTTTATATGTTTAAATATGTTTTTTTGATTACTGTTTTTTTGTACTCCCTCTGTTCTTGTAACAGGAGGTATCATTCAATCTTTTCATAATATCTAAGTGTATCTTGTGTCAATCCTAATTCTTCGCTCACTTCTTTAATTGTCATACTGCCTCCTAAATTAGTTAAACTTAACTTTAAGTTTATTTTTAATAATAACTCATTTTTTTCAAGATAAATTTATTTTTAACACTTAGAGTTAACTCTAAGTCAAGAAAAATTTTAAAAAAATTTTTTTATTTTTTTAATAATATTAATGTAATGAAATATATTGACATTGTATTGAACAAAGAATATAATTTAGTTAGAAAAAGATTTGAGGAGGTTATGATGAAAGCTATAACTACAGATAAAGAAAAAAACTAATATAAATTTTAGACTTGATAAAAAAATTTAAAAAGAAGAACTAGATATACTTTGTGATGAAATTGGTATCACGGTAACAGCGGCTTTCACAATTTTTGCTAAAAAAATTTGTTAGAGAAAAGAAAACTGCCTTTTACAGTTGATGCAGATCCATTTTATAGTACTAAAAAAATTTGGAAAGATTAAAAAAATCAATAGAACAATTGGAAAATAAAGGTGGAACTGTTCATGAAATTACAGAGGTATTAGATGATTAAAGAATGGTCAGATGAGGCTTGGGAAGAATTTTTTTAGAACAAGTTAAAAAAAGATAGAAATTTTCTAAAAAGAATAGAAAAAAATTTTTGAAAGATATTGAACGAAATGGATATACTGGAATAGGAAAACCTGAACCTTTAAAAAATATGGTTTTTCTGGTTATTGGAGTAGAAGGATTGATAATTATAACAGAATTGTCTACAAAATTGAAAAATAATATATTAAAAAAATAGCTCAATGTGGACTACATTACAATGAGTAAATTTAAAAAGGATGCCATGGAAATATAGCATCCTTTTTTTCCTCTATTTTTTTATAGTATTTCATAGCTTCTGGTAAAAAAATCTTTTTAATTCTTCTATTCTATTTTTGAGTAGAAGGGTGAGAAGATAGTATTTCTGCTTGTTGACTTCCACCTAAATCCATCATTCTTTTGTTGTGCAGCTATAGCTTCTTGTGGATTATATCCTGCCATAGCCATGAATATCATTCCATATTTATCTGCTTCATATTCTTGAGTTCTGTTGAACTTTAAAAGCCCTAATGATAGTCCTTGTTGAGCTAAATCATCACTAATAACAGGAACTCCTGTCACAGCATCTATAAGTTTTTTTACCTATCATTAAGAATCCAGCTAAGTTTTGGTTACTTGCACTTTCTGCATGGTGTCCACCTATAACGTGACCTATTTCATGTCCCATTACAAAAGCTATAGCCGCATCTGTTTTTAATACTGGTAATATTCCTGTGTAGAAAGCAATTTTTCCCTCCTGGTAATGCAAAAGCATTTATATCCTTGCTTTTTATTAAGTTAAATTCCCATTGTAGATTTCTTATTTTATCTTGCATTCCATTTGCAGTTAAATATTGTTCAACAGCTTTAGAAATTCTTCTTCCTATTTGATTTATTCTTTTGTCCATCAACAGTATTATTTGCTAACAAGTTATTTTGTCTTAATTCAGCTATCATTTGATTGTATTGTGAGATAGAAGATTGAGCTACAGCCTCATCACTTACCATCTTCAACTGTCTTCTTCCTGTTAAAGGTGCAGTTGAACAAGATATTAAAATTAAAGATACAAACAACATTAAAATTATATTTTTTTATTTTTTTTCATAAATACTCCTTCCTTATACGATTACTTGCCAGCCTATAATGTTTATAGAGCTCCACAAAGGCTCTTTCAACATTATAGGACGTCCTAATAATCTTAATCAAATTTATTGAATTTAATTTTTTTTATATTCTTTTATAAAAAAATAGGGAGTTGATATTCAACCCCCATATTATTTTATTTTTCAATATACTTATTTTTTTCAATTCTTGTATATGGTATAAGAGCTATATTTCTTGCTCTTTTAACAGCTTTTGCTATTTTTCTTTGTAATTTAGCATTAGCTCCAGTTAATCTTGAAGGATTGATTTTTCCTTTATCAGATACAAATCTCTTTTAAAAAGTTCAACGTTTTTATAATCAATTTCTTCAGCTTTAACTCTTAATTTTGCTCTTCTTCTTCTGAATTCTGCCATTTAATTTCCCTCCTTTTTGAGAATTAACGATTTTTTTAATCAATAACAAAAAAATTAGTCAAGTCTTACAACTATATGTCTCATTACAGCTTCCATAATGTTTATTTTTAGCTTCTACTTCTGCTAATTTTTGTTCCGTCCATCTCAAAAGTAGTTAGTACATAAAAAAACCTGATTTTTTTCTTATCGATTGGATAAGCAAGTTTTCTTTCTCCCCATTTTTTTCTGTCTTAGCTATTGTAGCTCCATTTTGCAGTTAATAAAGAGTTTATTTGGTTTATTAACTCGTCTCTACCTTCTTCTAATACAGTAGGGTTGATGATGTACATAATTTCATATTTTTTTTCATAGCATTAACCTCCTCCCTTTGGTTTTTGCCCAAAAACACATCGTTTTTTTGAGCAGGGTTTTAATAATTATATCATAGTACTTTATATTTTGCAAGTACAAATTAATAAAGTTTCATTAATTCTTTTTATTTTTAGCTACAACTTCAGATTCTGATACTTCTAAAGTTTCACCTGTTCTTCTGATTTTTTTACTTCAACTATACCTTCATCTACTCTTTTTCCAACAACAACTTTGAATGGGAATCCAATTAAGTCAGCATCTTTAAATTTAAATCCAGGTTTTTCATCTCTATCATCTAACATTACATCAATATCTTCTGCTTGTAATTCATTATAGATTTTTTTCAGCTAAACTTACTTGTCCTTCATTTTTTTATATTTGCAGGAATTACATCAACAATATAAAGGTGCTATTGATACTGGCCAAATAATTCCATTCTCATCATTATTCTGTTCTATTGCAGCTGCCATAGTTCTTGTAACTCCTATACCATAGCAACCCATTAACATATATTGTGTTTTTCCCATTTTCATCAAGGTAAGTAGCATTCATAGCCTTAGAATATTTATCTCCAAGTTTGAAGATTTGCCCACATTCTATACCTCTTGCTGAATGTAATTTTCCACCTGTTATACAGTTATCTCCAACTCTAACTTTTTCTTATATCGGCAACTATATCAGCCTTGTAGTCTCTATCGTAATTTACATTCTTATAGTGGTAATCTTTTTGGTGAGAACCTACAACATGGTTTGTAACTTCTATTACAGATAAATCAGCTACAATTTTAATTTCAGTTGGTAATTTATATGGTCCAATATATCCTTTTTGTTAAACCTATTTTTTTCTATTTCTTCATCAGTAGCCATTTCAACTTCCACTGCTTTTTAAAATATTTTTTTAATTTAACTTCATTAACTTCAAAAATCTCCTCTTATTAGAACCATGTATATTTCATCTGTTCCCATATCTTTATATGTCAATGCTTTTTACTGTTCTTTCTAAAGGAATATCTAAATATTTTTGCTAAGCTTTCTATTGTTGGACAATCTGGAGTGTGAACAAGTTCAACTTCTCTTAATTCTTCCTTTGGAGGATTGATAAGTTCACTTACAGCCTTTTTCAATGTTTGCTGCATAGTCTGAACCATCAGAATAAATGATTTCATCTTCTCCTGACTCTGCTAGAACTTGGAATTCTTGTGATCCACTTCCACCAATGTTTCCTGTATCTGCATCAACAGGTCTAAATTTTAAACCACATCTTGTAAATACTCTTGTATAAGCATCTTTCATATTTAAAAATTCTTCATCTAATGATTCTTGAGAAGTATGGAAAGAATAACCATCTTTCATTGTAAATTCTCTACCTCTCATAAGTCCAAATCTAGGGTCTTCTTTCATCTCTAAATTTTTGTTTTGTATGTGATATAGATTTAAAGGAAGTGACTTATATGAAGAAATATCACTTCTAACTATTGATGTTATCATTTCTTCTTGTGTTGGAGATAGAACGAAATCTCTTTCATGTCTATCTTTCAATCTTAGCATTTCTGCTCCCATTACATCCCATCTTCCACTTTCTTGCCAAAGTTCAGCTGGTTGAACAACTGGCATTAAAAAGTTCTAAAGCTCCTGCTCTATCCATTTCTTCACGAATAATATTTTCTATTTTTCTAATAGTTCTATATCCTAATGGTAGATAAGCATAAATACCACTAGCTAATTTTTTTATCATAGCTGCTCTAAGCATTAATTTATGACTTACTATTTCTGCTTCTTTAGGTGTTTCTTTTTAAAGTTTTTTTATACGCCTTACTGAATCTCATTTTTTTCCTCCGATTAAATTTTAAAATTACTCTATAATTTTTAACATAATTTATATTTTTTTCTACCATTGTTAATATTTCCACCTAATTTTTATATTACAAGTTTTTTTACCACTATACTCTATCCTATTTTTTTATTAAAATAATAAAAAAATATGAAAGTAAGATTTTTTTCACCTTCATATTTTTATTAATCCTTTATGTTAAAATGGAAATTCATCCTCACATACTAAAAATTTCATTCTTATCTATCAATTCTCCTCTTCTGTTAAAGGAAGTACCTTTACAACAAATTTATAATAATTTCCATCTTCATATGGTTCACTTCCTAAGCTAAACATAATCATAGCTATCTTGTATTCATAATCATTGTCTTTGTATTTAGGATCTGTCATTGAAATATTAATATAGTCCTTTCCTAAGTAGTTAAAAGATGCTTTATACTTATTATAACCATTTTTATAAATCTTTAAATTTCTAACTTCAATCAAATAAAGTGATCTTTTTATTTTTTTAATATTTCTTGACTATTAAAAATAAGGACGTTCATTTTCTAAAAAAATCTTCTAACATCTTCTCTTCCATTTTCAACAGGATGAACTTGTAAAATATCATCCAAAGAAACTCTCTTTATTTTTTTAGTTTTTTTGTTTCATCAATCAAAAGGTTTTTCAGGTTGATGCCCCATTGGAACTTCTTTAATTATAGAAACACTTATCTTATCAAGTGGTGAGCAACATTCAAAGTTTTTCACATTTCAACATTTCTGAAGTTAAAGCACAATGAATGGTGGTATCACTTGAAACTAATCTTATCCATTCTCCAGTCTTACTGTCAACTCCTCCGACACATGAATTACTATACTTGTCTGATGCCGCTAGTATTATAACTTCTCTTTCCATAAAATACCCCTCCATTATATTAAATATGTATTATTTCTATTTTTCGGATTAGCTTTTTTTTATTAATTCAGCCATTAGTCTCCTATGACACTTTTCAGCAGTAGCTTCACTACATAATAAACATATATTTTTCATAAGAAGAAAAATTTTTTTCTAAAAAAATTTTTTTGTAGTCCCCTCTTTCTTCTAATAGTTTATTGTATTGTTTTGACATATGTATCCCAATCTATGTTTTTTTCTATATCCCTCTAATATTTCTTTTTGTTGGTGCATACTCTGCTAGATATTTATATTCACAATTTGAAAGCTTTTTTTAAGAAAAAAACTTTAAATCTTCTCCCTTAGCAAAAAACCTGCAAGTTGAGATTTATTATTTAAACGAATATCAATTAATAATTCTACATTATTTTTTTTAATCAAAGAAAAAAGTTTCAGCTGATTTTTTTGAGTAAAAACCAATAGTATACAACTTCATTATTCGTCCTCCTCTTTTTCTATACTATAACCTATTTTTTTCATTATGTTTTCCTATATGCCTCATTAATGTGTTCTTCTTCAGAGATAACAATTGGATTAAACAATCCCATTTGATGTCTATTTTTTTGCATATTTATCAAGTAATTGTTTTTCAATATCTTCCTGAGTTAAATTTTTTTCCATCTGGCATTAAATGAATTATTTTATAGCCTCTTTTTGAAAAAAAGCTCTTGCAACTAAAAATTGTTCTGTGGCAGGTAAAAGGATCTTTCTCAGCACACATCAAAACAACTGTATAATTTTGTTTCATTGAATCTTCTAATTTTTTTACCCTGATAGAAAATTTTCTGACTGTGAAAAATTTCTCAAAATCTAAATAGCCTTTAGGATAATAATTTCCTTCTAAATCTAGCTGCCTAGCTCCAAACTCTAAACTATAATTTCTATAGTATATTTTTCTTCCCCTCTAATTCATTTAAAAACTTTACAAATATTTTCCTTGTTATATTCTTTAAAAGTACTGTGAGTATGGTGAGCTTCTTACATCTATTATTACATCTATTTTATATTCCTTTATCTTTTTCAATAAATTCATCCAACTTAAAGCCTGAATATCCTATTGTATAGACAACATCAACCATTTTTTTATTCCCTCTAATCAAATATATTATTATATACTTAGTCTAAATTCTTTATAAGTAATATCCACAAATAAATTGTTAAAAAAACTAGTCATATCATTCTATTACTATTTTTTTATCACTATGTCCGATTAAATTAAAAAAATTACTCTATAATTTTTAACATATTTATCTAACTTTGTCTTTTATTTTTTTGAAAAAGACAGGTTTTTAAAAAAATGTAAAGACAAAACACTTGACAATTTTTTTAAAAAAAGTATCTTATACTTAGTAGGTGAATTATTATGATTTTTAGATGAATTTATAGAAATTGCTAATCTTTTTAGAGATATATTCTCCACTTTTTAAGTGAGAAACAAAGAGAATATTTAGAAGACCATTTTGAGAATGATCTTTCTATCTCAGAGATTGCAAAAACAATAATGTCAGTAGACAGGCGATATTCGATAATATAAAAGAGGAGTCGCTCTCTTATATGAGTATGAAAACAAATTAAAGTTTCATCAAATAAAAACAAGATATAAGAGAAAAAAATTAATTGATTTAAAAGAAGATTTTACAGAGGAAAAAGTTGGAAAAATATAATAGAAGACTTAGTTTAATGAGGGTAGATATGTTAGAAAAATTTAGGAAATAGATTTCAGGATATTTTTTTAAAAAAAGATAAGAGGACATGGAAAGCTTAGTGACTCTAATATAAAAAGATGCACTTAGAGAAGTTAAAATGTCTCTTTTAGAAGCTGACGTAAACTATAAGGTTGTTAAAGACTTCACAAATAGAATCAGTGAAAAAGGCTATTGGAACTGAAGTTATAAGAGGAGTTAATCCTGCTCAACAATTTATTAAATTAGTAAATGATGAACTTGTTGAACTTTTTAGGAGGAACTAGCTCAAAAATTAACAAAAGGACTTAGAAATCCTACTATAATTATGTTAGCAGGTTTACAAGGGGCAGGTAAGACTACTTTCGCTGCTAAAGCTTGCAAAAATTTTTTTAAAAAACAAAATGAAAAAAACTGTTACTTGTTGGAGTCGATGTCTATAGACCTGCTGCCATAAAAACAATTACAAGTTTTAGGGCAACAAATAGGAGTAGATGTTTATTCTGAAGAAGATAACAAAGATGTAGTTGGAATTGCAACAAGAGCTATAGAAAAAAAGCTAAAGAAATAAATGCAACATATATGATAGTTGATACTGCTGGTAGATTACACATTGATGAAACTCTTATGAATGAGTTGAAAGAACTTAAAAAGGCTATAAAAGCCTCAAGAAATTTTACTTGTTGTAGATGCTATGATAGGACAAGATGCTGTTAACCTAGCTGAATCTTTCAACAATGCTTTGAGTGTTGATGGAGTTATCTTAACTAAATTAGATGGAGATACTCGTGGAGGAGCTGCTTTTATCAATAAAAGCTGTTGTTGGTAAACCAATAAAGTTTATTGGAGTTGGAGAAAAAAATTAAATGATATTGAAATTTTTCCACCCAGATAGATTAGTTTCAAGAATCTTAGGAATGGGAGACGTTGTTTCTCTTGTCGAAAAAAAGCTCAAGAAGTTATAGATGAAAAATGAAGCTAAATCTTTGGAAGAAAAAAATTAAATCTCAAAAATTTGACTTAAATGACTTTTTAAAACAATTACAAACAATTAAAAGATTAGGTTCTCTTGGAGGGAATATTAAAATTGATTCCTGGTATGCCTAAGATTGATGACTTAGCACCAGCTGAAAAAGGAAAATGAAAAAAAGTTGAAGCTATAATTCAATCTATGACTATTGAGGAGAGAAAGAAACCTGATATATTAAAGGCTAGTAGAAAAAAATAAGAATTGCAAAAGGTAGTGGAACTGATGTTTCAGATGTAAATAAACTACTTAAACAATTCGAGCAAATGAAATCAATGATGAAAATGTTTAGCTCAGGAAAAAAATGCCTAATTTAGGTGGTATGGGCAAGGGTGGAAAAATTCCCATTTTAAAAATGCTTATAAAAAAATTTATATATAAAAACAAAAGGAGATGTGAAATAATGTTAAAATTAAGACTTACAAGATTAGGAGATAAAAAGAGACCTTCTTATAGATTAGTAGCTATGGAAGCTTTATCTAAAAAAGAGATGGAGGAGCTATTGCTTACTTAGGTAACTACTTCCCATTAGAAGATTCTAAAGTAGTTTTTAAAAGAAGAAGAAATCATTAAATTCTTACAAAAACGGAGCTCAACCAACTAGAACAGTTAAATCTATCCTAGTTAAAAGCTGGAGTTTGGGCTAAATTTGAAGAAAGTAAAAAGAAATAAGCCTTTAAATTAAAAAAAGTTGATAAGTTAAACTTATCAACTTTTTTTATTTAATATGTTTTTTTATAAGTTCTTTTATTTTTTTCAATTAGAGTATTTAAGTCAATATCACCTTTTTTTCACTTACTTTTTTTCAAGAGTAGCTTTTGGCAACATCACAGCAGCAAGTGGTCCTTGTAATATTTTTAAATCTTTCAGATATCTTTATCATATCCTTTTTTTAAATTTGGATAAACTTTTATTAAATCTTTTAAATAAGTATCTTTATTTATACTATCTAAAGGAATTTGAGAGTTTGAATTTTTCTTCTCTAGGACTTTCTTCAGTTGTTTCTTCTAGCTTTTCTTCTTTCACTTCTTCACTATTCATAGTCCCATTTTTCCCAATTTAAAAGAGTTTGTGATCCTTGAAGTGAACGAATTCTTGTACAATCTTGCATCATTTCTAAAAATACCTCTGAAGTTTCCGTCTTTATCCTTAACTGCTGAATAACAGATATAGATAAATAGACCTGGTTTATTTATCCAGAATTCTGCAAAATCTTGTTCACCATTTCTAAATTTTTCTATAATTTCTTCAACTATATGTACGCTCTTTCTAGGGATGACAGTTTTTAACATCTCTTCCTATTACATTTTTTTACTACGAGGAAATATTCTATGAGCAGTGTCAGAATAGAATTTTTACAATTTCATTTTTCATCAACATAAGTTATATCCACAGGTAAATGCTTAAATACTAAGTTTATTTGCTCTAAAGTCATTTTTTTCCCATAGCAACATCTAATTCAGAAGAATTTTCCCTGAATTAAATCCATATTTCCCTAAAAGTTGAGCCAAGTCCTTAGCCAAATTACCTTGTCCTGAAATATTAGAACTTTCAGATTGATTTATTTCTTTTTTAGGACTAACTTCTTCTAATTCACCAAAAGTAAAACCTATTTCTTTGTCTCCTGACTTCATATCTTCAAACTCTTCTTCTGTTATCATAGCAAGAGATGTAGGATATAAAAACAGTTTCTTCCTTTTTGAATTAAATCTATTATATCTGCTGCAACACTAGTTTGAGAAGCGATGAATTCTTCTTCATTACCATCATCTAGCATTTTTTTCTATTTTCTTTTAATTCATCTCTAACAAAGTCATCTAAAACCCACATTGTAGTTGTTGGTCTTGTAAAACCTTTCTTTTCTAAAAAGTGAATAAAGCTGATTTTGTTTTTCTAGGTAAATGAAGTTTCCACCATAAATCAAGTTTATCATATAGTTCGTACCATTGATTTTTTTTATTACAGGAAATTGAATTAAGTTTTTCAACTTCTTTTTAATAGTTCCCTCATATCATCATTTTCTCTATAGTAACACATAATAGGGTGATCTGAAGGAAGATCAGTAGGGTCTACTTGTATCCATTACTTCATTAAATAACAACATCATATTTTTGGATATTTTCTTTTATACATTCATCTTCAACAAAGGGTACAATCTTTTGTTCAGCATAAGCAATTTCATAAGGTGTTAAAGTTTTTTTACTCTTTCTTTAAGCAACTTTCTTGCTTCCTCTAAACTTATTTTTTTCCTGCATTGTATTTCTCTTTTAATTCAATTACAAATTTTAACTTTTCTTCATCAAGTGCTGGTAAATGTTTTTGCCATTGTTTCCATAATTACTTCAACTCTCTTTCAATTTTAATTGTTTACTAAAATTATAAACTTTTTATTGAAAGTGTCAATAAAAAGTTTTCTATTTAAATAGTTTATGAAATAAAAAGTAAAAAAAGAAATTATTTGACAGTAAAAAAATAAAAAAAGTTATATAATGAACTTAATTAAAAAAATCGTGAATTGAGGAATGATATTATGAAAACTATGTTTTAAAAAAATAATGATTTAACTCAAGGTAAAATTTGGAAGGTTATTTTGAATTTTTACTTTGCCTATATTTTTAGGAACATTATTTCAATCTCTTTACACAACTATAGATGCCATCATAGTAGGAAAGTTTGCAGGTAAAGATGCCTTTGCTGCCATTGAATCAGTTATGAGTTTTCAAAGATTACCTGTAAGTTTTTTTGTTGGGCTATCATCTGGAGCTACTATTATTATTTCTCAATATTTTTGGTGCAAAAGAAAAAGAAGACATTTCTAAAGCTAGTCATACGGCTATGTTATTTGCTATAGTTGGAGGATTAATTTTATCTATATTAAGTTGTATTTTATCACCTTACTTCATAGGTCTTATTAAAGTTCCTCAAAAGATATTCCATGAAGCCTATATCTATACTTTTTATTTGTTTCAGTGGTATGGTTTTTTTCTATGATATATAACATAGGTTCAGGTATCTTAAGAGCCTTAGGAAATTCTAAAACGCCTTTTTCATATTTTAATACTAGCAAATATTTTAAATATAGTGTTAGATTTAATTTTTGTAATTAAGTTTGATTTGTCAGTTGTAGGAGTTGGACTTGCCACATTAATTTCACAGGTTGTAAGTGCAATTTTAATCTTTGTTGTATTGATGAGAACTAATTTGAATTGTAGAATTTATATAAAAAAATTAACTTTCTATAAAAAAATATTTAAAGAAAATCTTTGTATTGGGTTTTGCCTATTGCTATACAATCAGTTATTTATCCTATTGCTAATACCACTATACAAAGTAAGATAAATATGTTTGGTGTAAATAGTATAGCTGCTTGGGCTATTTCAGGTAAATTAGATTTCTTAATATGGTCTGTTTCAGATGCCTTTTGTATATCTTCTTCAACTTTTGTTGCACAAAAATTATGGAGCTAAGAAACATCATAGAGTTAAGAAAGGAATTATATCTTCTGTAATTATGTCTATTTCAATGATATTAGTTATAAGTCTAACTCTATTTATTTGGAGTAAAGATTTAGCTCCTTTCCTTATAGAAGATAGAGAAGTTATAGAATTGACTTCAGAAATTTTAAGTATACTAGCACCTTTCTACTTTATTTATACGATTGGGGATGTATTAGCTGGTGCTATAAGAGGGCTTGGAGATACTTTTTATCCTATGTTAATAAATGTATTGGCTATCTGTGGTGTAAGACTTTTATGGATATTTTTGTCTTCCCTTTAAATCCTACATTCTTTATGATACTATACAGTTATTTGATTTCTTGGTCAGTAAATACAATTGCTTTTTCTTATCTATATTTACTTCAAAAAGGAAAAAAATTTAAAATAAAAAAGCTAGAACATATAAGTAAAAAAATAGTTCGTTACTGAGTAAATTTCTTAACTCACTTATTTTTTTTAACTTTTTAAACTAAGTGTTTATGGTATGTTCTAGCTTTTTTTAGTTTTTATTATTTTATTTCTCTTTCTTCAATTTTTTTACCTTTTTTTAAAAAAACTAACTCTTTAAACTTTTTTTACCTTCACGATCGTAAAGTTCAAAAAAACTCCTTCTTCTTTTTCCATTTACAAAAGAAACCTTTTTGTAGCAAGAGTTCCATCTTCAAAAATATTGATAATAATCTCCAACTTTTTAAACCATTCTTATAATTTTTCTACTTGCATTTTTTTGTCCATTTTCAAAATATACAATTCCTTGTCCATCTTCTTTATCATTGTAATAATGATAATCCTCTCTTAATGCACCACTTTCATAATAAATTTTTCTATTACCATTTACTTTATGTGCATAATATGGAATTTCAATTATTAATTTTCCATTGGAATCGTACTCTCTTAAAATTCCCATTAATCCATTTAAATCGCTGCCATAACAAATTTTTACTAAATTTTTCATCTTCATCAAAAAAATCTAGAAACACCTTCTTCTTTACCTTTTTGATTTAACTGAAATATGTACATTAAATGATTATCAAAAAGCACTATATACTAATTTATCATTTCCAATTACCTCTTCTACAGTATAATTTCTATTATCAAGAGGCACTTTACTTTGTTCTTCTTTTGTTAATTTTCTTGGAAATTTTTCTAACAATAGGCTTATTTTTTTCAGCAAATATCTTTTTGTCTATTTCAGCATAGAAATCATAAAAGCTCTTTCTCGCTTTTTAAATGGATGAGCAGAAACAATAGAAAAATACAGATAACATTAAAATTAAAAATAGTAAAAAAATCTTTTCATAAAAAATCACTCCTTATGTATAGAATTATTGTTTAACATCATTTTTTTATAGATTTCTGTTTTTGATTAGCTTTCCTTTTTCATCATAGAATAAGCTTTTTTTCCTTCCTCTTTGTCATTGACATAGAATCTTTTTTTCTTTTATTTGCCCATTTTCATAATATTCTATTAATTCGCCCTCTTTTTCCCATTAATATAGTTAACAGTTTGAGCAATTTTTACCATCTGGATAGAATGAAGTTACAATTCCTTCTATTTTATCATCTTTATAGAAAACTTTTTTTGTTTTATGCTTCCCTCTTCATAGTACCAAATATATTCTCCTTGTCCTAAACCATTTTTTTGTAATAACCTTTTTGTTCTAATTGTCCACTTTCATAATATTGTCTAAATGTACCATCATATATCCCTTGTTGATTATATGGGACAACTCTCATAACTCTACCATTAGGATAGGTATCTATTCCTAACATATGATATCCACCATGTTCTTCCATTTTTTTTATAAGTTCTTTTTTTCTTTTTCATCTCCAACATTCATTTGAGCTTTTTATTTCATCAGGGAAAATTAAAAAAATACATCTTCTTTCATATAATCTGTAAGAGTTGATTTTATTTCTTTTCCATCTTTATAGAATACTGAACCAGCACTTTTTAGCATTCATCAAATATGTCTTAAATTCTCCTTCTCTCAGTCCATTGTTATATCTTCCTTTAAGTTTTAACTCTCCATCTGTGTAATATTCTATATATTCCCCATCAGCTTTTCCATCTTTATAGTTTTTTTAATACTTGAAATTTTACCATTCTCATAATATATTTTTTTCTAAACCATTTTTCTTTATTATTAGAAAAAAATGACTTTCTTTTAATATTTTTTTCCACTGTCATAGTATTCTTTATGCATTTCTTCTGAATAGGTATTAGTAATAGAAAATATAGATAACATTAAAATTAAAGTAACAAAAAAATCTTTTTCATCAAAAAAATCACTCCTTATGTATAGAATTATTGTTTTATTCCATTTTTATAGATATCTGTTTTTGATTAGCTTTCCTTTTTCATCATAGAAAAAAATGTTCTTTTTCTTGTTTGTCATTTATGAAGTAAGCTTTTTCTTTTATAACTCCATTTTCGTAGTATTCAATAACTTCTCCTTCAGCCTTTCCATTGATAAATTTTTTTCTGTTTGACAAAGTTTTTCCACTAGGATAATAGATAAATAAATCTCCTTCTCTCTTATCATTTTTTTAAAAAGTAGACTTTTTGTTTTACATTTCCATTTTCATAATAAATTATAGATTCTCCTTCTCTTTTTTTCCATTCTTAAAAGAATCTTTCTCCTTAAGTTTACCATTAGGATAATATGCAAAAAGCATCACCATTAAGCAATTTACCTTTCATAAAAACCTTTTTTTCTATAATATTTCCATTTTCAGAATAACTAATAACTTCTCCATTTAATTCTCCATCAATAAAATGTGCTTTTATTTTTTTATTCTACCATTAGGATAATAGTCAATTACATCACCATTCTCTTTTCCATTTTTTTAAGTTTACAATCCTTAAAATCTTTCCATCTTCATAATAAATTTTTTTCTTGTCCATTTTCTTTATCATTAATAAAGTTAATCTCTTTAAAAAAATCTTACCACTTTCATAGTATTCTTTATATATTCCTTCCATTTTTCCCATCATAAAATTGCCCACTATATAAAGGATTTCCATCTTCTTCAAAACCTTTAACAGTACCATAATAATGAGAATTCTCTTTATTTAAACATACTATTTTCCTTTTTTTACCATTTTCATATATATAACTTAAAATTATAAATTTTTCCATCAAGGATGTCCTTTTTTTAAAAAACTTTTTCTAGTTTTCCATTTTTAAAAAAACAAAAAGATACTCATTATCTTCTAACATTTTTTTTGGTATCATTATTACTTGCTTTTTTTCTTTTAAATTAGCTTTTCTTTCTTCAAAAAGTTTTTATATAATCTTTTTTTAATTCTTTATCAACTTCTTTGTCAATCTTAGCATAAAAAAATCCTGAAGTTCTTTTTCAGTTTTAAATGGATGAGCATTTATTACTGTAAAAATAGATAACATCAAAAAAATAGAATAATAAAAATTTTTTTCTCATAGAAATTCTCTCCTTATCCCACTAAAATTATTGTTTTTATACCATTTTTTTGTAAATTTCAGTTTTTATTAACTTTCCTTTTTCATCATAGAAAAAAATGTTCTCCCTCTTCTTCATCATTTATGAAATAAGATTTTTTTCTTTCACAACTCCATTTTCATAGTACTCAATGTCTTCTCCATTCATTTTATCATCAACAAAAGAAATTTTTTTCTTTAATATTTCCATTTGGATAATATTCAATTGAATCGCCATTTAACATTTTATTTATAGTAGAGATTTTTTTCTAAAGAGTTTTTCCATCTGGATAATATTCAAAATACTCTATTACGGGTTTTCCATCAGAGAAAAAAAGCTATTAGACATAATATTTCCATTTCTAGCATAAATTTGTTCTTTTTATTATTATTTTTATCTTTAGTTAGAATTTTTTTGTTTAACATTCCCATTTGGATAAAAAGTTGAATATTCCATTTCATTTCCATTTAATATTCTTCTTTCTTTTTAAAGTCCCATTCAGTGTACAAATATCTTGTTTTACAAGTTCTCCATTTTTAAAAGTATTTTTTTCAATATCTCATTTTCTTTATAAACATCATCCTCAAGTCTGATATCATCTTTAAAAAAATTGTTCTTCCATTTAACTTACCATTTTCATCATAGGATTTCGCTTCACCATTCATTTTATCGTTTTTTTATAATTAACTTCTTCTTTAATATTTCCATTTTCATAGTATCTAATAACTAGACCCTCAATTAGATTATTTTTTTATAAGGAAAAAAATTGATTGAATATTTCCTTCTTCATAATAGCTTATACTATTCCCATTAAGAACTCCTTTTTTTGTCATACATACGATATCTTTTTTTAAAAAGTTTATTCGGGAAATTTACTCCTCCTATAGAGTAAGAAGTATCCAAATCATAATTGGCATAACTTATTGGAGAGAAACTAGCATTATCTTTCATAGCTTTAACTAAAGTAGATTTTATAATTTTACCATCTTTATAGATTATAAAACCTGCACTCTTTCCATTTTTTTAAGAAAGGTTTTAAATTCTCCATTTCTCATACCTTCCTTATATGAACCTTGTATTTTTTTATTTGTCCATTTTTATAGTATTCTGTATATTTTTCCATTTGTAAGAATATCTAAGTTTTCTGTTAATTTCCCTTCTTTGATATATGCTAATTTTTTTATCACTATAATAACCTTTTTTTGTATACATTTCCCATCAATACAGTTTATATCTATAGCGAGATTTAAATTCTCATCATAATATCTATAGAAACGCAAATTTTTCATCATTACTAAAAAAATTACAGTTAATAACTTTCCTTCTTCATCAAATTTTTTTGGCAACAGTAGTATTGTGTGCTGTTTCTATTGTTTTTTTAAAAGCTTCAGTAACTACACCGTCTTTCAACCGAAATTTGAATTCTCCATCACTAAAGACATTTTCTTTAACCCTTCAATTTTTCTCTAAATTATTTTTTTCTTTTTTTAGATATTCTTTTTTTATAATCATTTTTTTAATTCTTCTTGAACTATTTTATCAGCCTTATTTCTAATATTTTGAAGTTCTGCTTCATTTTTTTAAAGGTTTTGCATTTAATATTGAAAAAGGTAAAAAAATAAAAAAATTAATACTAAAAAAACTTTTTCTCATACTTAGCCCCCGAAATTATTGTTTCACATTATTTTTTTATAGATTTCAGTTTTTGATTAGATTCCCTTTTTTTATCATAGAAAAAAATTTTTCTTTTTTTCTTGTTTGTCATTTATGAAGTAAGCTTTTTCTTTTTACAACACCATTCTCATAGTATTCCACAAGTTCTCCTTCAGCTTTTCCATTAATAAAATTTCTTTTTTTGTAAAAAGCTTTCCACTTGGATAATAGATAAATAAATCTCCCTCTCTCTTGTCATTCTTAAAAGTAGATTTTTTTGTTTTATGATCCCATTTTCATGGTATATAATAGCAAGACCATTTTTCATACCATTTTTTTATAAAGATTTTTTTCTTTAACTTTCCATTTTTCATAGTAAGTTAAAGATTCTCCTTCTCTTTTTCCATCTTTAAAAAAACGACTTATTTTCAAGTTTTTCCACTAGGGTAATATATAAAAGCCTCTCCATCCAAAAGTCCATTTATAGAAAAAAACCTCTTCTTGTTTATTCCCATTTTTATGGTAAGTTATTATCTTTGTTTTTTTCATTCTCTAAAAAAGAATATTGTAGCTTTTTAATATCTTATTTTTTTGTATATATATCTTGTTGAACAATCTCTTCATTTTTAAAAGATATTTTTTTTTGATCTCATTGTTTTTCATGAGACTTCTTCTTCTAATATAATGCCATCTTTAAAAAAATAGCTTTATTTCTTATTTTACCATCTTCAAAATAATTTATTGCTTCTCCATCTAACTTTCCATTTTTTTCATAAAGTATTTTTTTCTTCAAGTTGTCCATTTTCATAATAAAAATAGACCTTCACCTTCTTCATTTCCATTCTTATAAGTATTTTTTTACTTTAATATTCCCATTTTGATAATATGAAATGTATGTTCCCTCAGCAAGAGAATTTTTTTGAAAGGAGTTATTGCTTTTTATTTCACCTTCTTCGTAGTATTCTCTTTTTTTCTCCATTAAAAAGACCATCTTTTTTTAAAAATTAAGTATCCTTCTAAAAAGCTTATTTTTAAATTCTTCAGTAATTATTTCATATAAATTTAAATCATAGCTCTTATCAGTTACTAAAGAAAAAAACTAGCATTATCTTTCATAGCTTTAACTAAAAGTAGATTTTATAATTTTTTTCCATCTTTGTAGAAAACAGAACCTGCACTTTTACCATTTCTAAGGAAGGCTTTAAACTCTCCATCTCTTTTTACCGTCTTTATTATTTCCTTGTACTTTTTATTTGTCCATTTTTATAGTACTCGATGTATTTTTCCATTTGGAATAGGAGGTTGTCCTTTTATAATTTTTTTAATTCTAGAATATATGCCAACTTTCCATCACTATAATAGCCTCTATCTGTATTTTTTTTCCATCAATAGCATAACTATATATAAACAGATTTCCATTTTTTTATCATACTTTCTGTATAAGGCATAAAAGATCCTTTTTCTGTTTCACTAGTAAGAGAAGAAATCATATACAATTTTTCCCTCACTATTGAAATATTGAGTGATTTCAGTTTCTGGTTTTATACCAGTAATACTTCTTGTAATAAGGACAGTTCTATCATCTTCCATTTCAAATGTATATTCCCTATCAGCTGTTCCTTTTCTTTTAGTCATTTCTTCTCTATAGTCTTTTTTTAATTCTTCCTTTATCAGTTGATCAATTTTACTAAAAAAAGTTATTCAATTCTTTTTCAGTTTTAAATGGGTGAGCATTGGCAATAGAAAAATACAGATAACATTAAAATTAAAGTAACAAAAAAAATTTTTTTCATGTAAATCCCCCAAAAGTAAAAATTATTTAGCTAAGTCTTTTAAATCATAAGGTGTTAGTTGATAAACAGCATTTAACCAATTATGATAGAATAAATGTGCTGTTGTTTTCCAAGTTTGTAAAGGTTTTTTTAGTATCGTCATCATTTGGAAAAATAATTTACAGGTACTTGTATTTCTAGTCCCTTATCCTTATCTCTTCTATATTCTCCTAATAAAGTTTCTCTATCATATTCTAAATGTCCTGTAATAAAGATTTTTCTTAAATCTTCAGTACTTATAAGTAAAGAACCCACTTCTGATTTTGCTAAAATTTCTAGTTCTTTTGTTGAAGCTAGTTTATTTTCATCTATATGAGTATGTCTTGAATGAGGTGCTAAGAATACATCACTAAATCCACGAATTAAAGGATTTCCTGACTCAACTATCTCATGTTCAAACACTCCAAAAAAACTTTTTGCAGGTTGTATTGTTTTTAGCAATCTTATAGTCGTTATATAGACGAGCTTGTGCAGCCCAACATATATGTAAACATGAGAAAACATGAGTTTTACTCCATTCAAATATTTTTTTGTAATTCCTTCCAATAGTCTACTTCTTCATATTCCATCTGCTCAACAGGAGCACCTGTAATTATTAAAGCATCATAGAAATTATCTTTTATATCATCAAAATATTGATAGAATTTTTTTCTATATGGCTTAAATTTGTATTTTTTTAGATTCATGATCTTTCACCATAAGAAATTCAACATTTATTTGTAAAGGTGAATTTCCTATAAGACAAAGTAATTGAGTTTCAGTTTCTTCTTTTTTTAGGCATTAGATTTAATATTAAAAATATTTAATGGACGGATATCTTGTGTATTAGCACGAGTTTCTTCTATAAAAAAATAATTCCTTCTTCTGTTAATTGATTTTTTTAGCCGGTATATCATTTTGCAACACGAATTGGCATTTTTTTCTCCCTTCAAATTAAGTATTATTTCCATTATAAAAATAATACACTACTCTTTTTATCTTTGTTAGATAATTATAGTATATTTTCTAGCTATTTTCAATTGTTAAAAACTAAGATTAGTTTCAAACAAAAAAACTATAAAATTATATAAACATTCCTTAAAAATTATTGAAACTATTATGAAAAAGTATGTTATACTTTTTTTAATGGCAATATACTTTTTTTATTAACATTTTTTTTAAGGGGGATAAAAAAATATGAAAAAAATTTTTTTGGTATTTTTTTTAGCAATTTTAGCATTAGCTTTTTGTTGCTTGTGGAAAAGATAAAGATATAGAAAGCTATCTGGATATGGAAAGAATTAACTCTGAATTCAATATAGAAAAAAACAAGATAATGAACAGATTAAATTTACAGATAAAGATGAATCTAGATCAGCATATAGAATTTTTTTAATTTTCAAAAAAATGAAAAGTGTAGACTTTAAAAAAATCCTAAAAAGATTGATAAACTAGAAGAATTCTATCTTGGAAAGAATTGTGACATCATATACAAAGATGAAAGTACTATAATAGTATTAGTTTTAGCACAAGATAATAGTTATGCCTATAATATACAAAACTTTGATGACAGTAAGACCGAATTAATGATAGCAGTTTCAATTGGCTCTGATAAAGAATTATCTGAAGATGAATTATTTAATCTTTTTAGATGAAGCTAAATCTTTTCTTAAATAATAAGATTGCATTAATTTTTTTAAAAAGGAGATTGATTATGAAAAAAATTCTAGTACTTTTCTTAAGTCTTTTAGCATTAGCTTTTTGTTGCTTGTGGTAAGGAGAAGGATATAAGAGATATCCTTGATAAAGAAAAAAATTAGTTCTGAATTTAATATAGTAGAAGAGTGAAAAAAATATTTTTGAATTTAAAGATAAAGATGATAATAGAGATGTATTCAGAATCTTTATGTATGAAAAAGATATTAAGTGTAGACTTCAAAAAAATCCTAAAAAGATTGATTCTTTAGAGGAAGGATATATTGAACAAGGTTGTGATATCATATACAAAGACAAAGATACTATAATGATTGGTATATTTGATCCTGAGGTTGGTTATGGTTATAATATACATAATTTTGATAATAGCAAGACTACCTTAGAGATTATAGTGGCAATTGGTTCACAAGATGAACTTTCAGAAAAAAAGATTTATTTGAAATTCTAAAAAGAAGCTAAATCTTTTATTAAATAATGTATGGTATTAAATTTTTTTAACAATAAATATTTTTTTAAAGGAGATTTTTAATTATGAAAAAAATTACAATGTTTTTTTTTGCAGTTTTGGCATTAACTTTTTGTTGCTTGTGGTAAAGGAGAGGGAGGAATTGTTGATAAAATTAAAAAGCTTAGATAATACAACAAGTCAATCTGAAACTAGTACTGATTCTTTAGACCATGGAGACAAGGGAGAATATCTTGATATAGATAAAATTGTTTCTGAATTTGATATAGCAGAAGAAGATGAAGAACATATTGAATTCCAAGATAGAGATCAAGAAAAGAGCAGTGTTTAGAATTTTTTTATCTTTGAAAAAAATGAACAAACTAGACTTTAAAAAAATCCTGATAGAATGGATATATTAGAAAAATTTCTATATCGAAAAAGAATTGTGACATTGTATATAAAGATGATGAAACTATAATAATTAAGTTAGAACAAGGGGGTGCTCTTGCCTATAATATACATAACTTTGACGATACTAAAAACTGAGTTAGCTGTCATAGTTTCAATTGGTACAGACAGAGAATTATCAGAAAATGAGTTATTTGATATTTTTAAAAGAGGCTAAATCTTTTATAAAAAAATAGACAATAACAAACAGAATCTAAATTGGAGAAATAAAAAATGAAAAAAATATGTTGAGAATGCTGGTTCTTGTATTGTAACAAAATCTATATTGAATGGTGAAACTAAATTTAGATGGTTATTTCGTGAAGAACCTCTTAATAATATTGACACAGGTTGGATGGCTTTTTGGTGATAGTGACAATGATGAATATGTAAACGATCCAAAAAAATCTTACTGTTGTTGATTTAAACACTTTAATCAATATTGAGCCTACTATTTTAAATGTCTATGAAATGCCAGTAGGAACTGATTTAATCTTTATAGAAGAAGACGGAGAGAAGTATTTTATCAATGCAAAAAACTAATGAGCAAATAAGGGAAAAAAAGTAAAATCACCTTTTTATGATAGCATTTTGAAAAATAATCTAAACTTTTTAAGAAAAGATGAATATTCGAAAAGAATTCATAGAAAATCTTTTTACAGAATCAGATAGAATAAGCCTACATACTATTGGAGAAGTTGATTTTTCCAACAGGACAGGTAATTATTGCTGATCCCTTTATGTTATTTACACAATAAAGAAAAATAGAAAAAAATCTTAGATAGAACTATTCCTATTGGAAAAATATGAAGTTGAACTTGCAATTTTAAACTCAAAAACTGTTTCTAAAAAGAGTGATAGGAGCAAAATTAAAAAAATTAAAAAAATGATAAGATTATTCGTTATGAACAAACTCAAAAATATTTCTAGTAGCTTCAACGGTTTTGGTGTTGATGCTGGGCTAGTAAGTTTCTGTGATGCTTCTGTTGCAGAAGAATATACTAAATTTTTGGTATGATTGGATTAAAAAATAATCCTAATAAAAAAATCACTATAACGATTATTTTTCTAAATTTTTTTCCAAAGAAAACAGTTCATTCATTGGGAGATTCCTGGAACAAATCATAAAATTACAATGTTTGAAACAGGTTTTGGAGATGGTTACTATATGAGTTTATATGGACTTAATGAAAAAGATGAAGTTTGTGAATTAGTTATACCTTTCATTAATCCTGAACTTGTGGATTAAGTAAAAAGAATAAGCCAATTGTAGATTAAAAAAATCTTATAGTTGGCTTTTTTTACATGTATTTATTTTCGTAACCTAATTTGACTGCTAAAAGAAAAAAAGCAACCTTTACAGATTGCTTTTTTTATTATATTTTTTTCTTTTTATAAACTCTACAAGAATTATCTTATCCTGAGCGACACCCTGAGCGTCATTCTGAACGACATTTTGAACGACATTGTTTTCTCCAACTTTTTTTGAGTCTCTATTTTTTTCAAATACAGTTATTTTTTTATTTTCCTTTACTTTTTGCTTAGAAAAAAATAATCTTTTGTTTGTTTACTAACTTGTGGGAATAAGATTATCAATGCAATTAAGTTAGGTATTATAACTAATCCCATTGCCACATCTTGTATTGTCCAAACTAAACTTATTTTTGTTATAGCTCCAATTATACATAAGAATGGGAATACAAATCTTACTTTATCTGTAACTTTAGGACCAAAAGCATAAGTAAAACTTTTAGCTGCATTGAACCATTGTCCCATCAAAGTTGTAAAACAGAAAAGTAAAAGTGCAAATGTTGCTAAATGTTTTAGTGGTTCCCATACTGTTCCAAAAAGATTCTATTGCCATTACAGCTGGGCTTAAATCTGATTGATAGATTCCTGTTACTCCAATAACTATTGCTGTTATAGAACAAATTATTATAGTATCTAAGAATACTTCTGTTACTCCTGTTATTCCTTCTTCACAAGGATGATCAACTATTGCTGAACCATGTGCAAAAGGTGCTGTTCCTTCCCCAGCTTCATTTGAATACATACCACGTGTTATACCATATTGCATAGCTCTTGCTATAATATATCCTCCTGTTCCACCTGCTGCTGCTTTCATAGAAAAAGGCTTGTGTGAATATTTCTTTAAATACTCCTGGAACTTCTTGGATATTTAATAATATTACTAATAATCCTACTGCAACATAGAATATTGACATTATAGGAACTAATGAAGTAGCTATATTAGCAAGTCTTTTTAATCCACCTAATACAACTGCCATCAAACAACAAATTAAGATTACTCCTGTTAACCAAGTAGGAACATTGTAATTAGATTTTAAAACTCCTGATATAGTATTAGATTGGACTAAATTTGCTCCCATCATCTTTGTACACATCAAAACTGCTATAACAATTCCTAACCAAGGAGCTTTCAATCCATCTCTAATATAGTACATAGGTCCACTTAGCAAGTTTCCTTCTGAATCTTTTCCACGATATAGTTGAGATAGAACTATTTCACCATATTTTAAAGCCATTCCAAAAAATGCAGCTACCCACATCCAAAAAACAGCTCCCATTCCTCCAGCAGCAACTGCAGTTGCAACTCCTACAACATTTCCTCCTCCTACATTTCCAGCAAGTGTTACCATCATTGCTTTAAATGTTGAAATAGAACCTGAACCTTTTTCATCATTTCTTGCTTTGAATGAGTCAACTAAAGTCTTTTTCATAATAAATTTAAAGTATCTAACTTGTATGAACCCATTAGTAAATGTATACAAAATACCTAATGCTAAAAGTACATAAACAAGCCATCTTCCCCATAACCATTTATTTACGGTTGTCAAAAAAATAATTCCAAACTTTCCATAATATCTACCCCCTATTTATTTTCATTTATTATTTTTCTTCACTAAATCAGGATAATTACCAATTAAGATATCTATTCCTTTATTGATTAAATCCTTTATATCTTCTTCTTTATTAACTGTCCAAGTGTTAATTTCAATATTATTTTTTTTCAATTCTTCCACAACTTCAGGAATTAAGTTGTTAAATCTTGGATGAAAACATTCAATCTCATGAGAAGCTGTGTATGCTCCAGCATCTATTATCCAATCTTCAGATAAGAAACCACATTTTTAATTCAGGAGCTATTTTCTTCATTCTTAAAAATAGAAAAAAATGATTAAAAACTTGAAATTATAACCTTCTTTTCCAGTTTATATTCTTTAATAAGTTTATACACTTTTTCTTCTATTCCTAGATATTGATTTATTCCTGTTTTTTTAATTCAATATTAGTAACAAAAATCTAAATCTTTTTACCAATTCAAAAATATTCTTTTTAATGTTGGAATTTTTATTAAATCCCATTTTTCCCAGTATAAATATACGAAGCATTAAATTTTTGATAACTCTTCATAAGTATAATCTACAACATAGCCTTTTTCCATCTGTAGTCCTATCTATTGTTTCATCATGAATTATAACTACTTCTCCATCTTTTTGTAAGTTGGACATCTAGTTCTGCTCCATCAGCTCCAATTTCAACTGCCTTTTCAAAAAGCTAGCATAGTATTTTCTGGATATTTTTCCACTAAATCCCCTATGAGCAAAAATTCTTTGTCATTTTAAAACACCTCTTTATAAATATAACTTTTTCTTTTTTTATTATACTCTCTTTATATCATTTTTTTCAATATTATTTTTTTATACTTTTTTTGTACTATTTTTAAAAATATATTGATATTATCAAGCACTTTGATTAGTAAAAAAACTACAAAAAAATAAAAAAATATACTGAACCTATGAATAATAACAAAAATAAAAAAACTGCTACAAATTAATAATAAGAATTATTAACTGTAACAGTTTATATTTTTTTTCTAAAAGCAAATTTTATTAGTTTTTTTCTCTTAGTTGATTTTTTTAATCTTATTCCATCATATCTTCAAATATGAAATCTAATTCATATTCCATTAATTCTTCTAAATACTCATCAAAGCTATCAGCTATAACTGCTATTTCATCTGGATCATGTAAGAATCTAACTATTTGTCCTTTTACTCCCTTTTTCTGATGGCGAAAAAAATCTATAAATAATTGTGATGTTCCTCCATTATTCATACAATCAGAAAAAAATGTAGCCATCTCATTTTCTTAGAGTCATTAATTATTTCTTCATCTATTTCTACTTCTTCATATTTTTCTATCCACATAATCAGCATAGTATTTATAAGCATCATCTTTACTTTCTAAAATTTGACTTGAAGATAATAGGTAATATGGATATTCTTCTACATCTGAACCTAAAAAGTAAAAAAACTACAGTTTCTCCCTTTATATTTTTCTAAAAATATGTTCCATCTACATTTTTTTAAAAGTTCTATTAAAGAATCAGGTACTTCTGGATACTCTTCTTTTAATTTTTTTAATATCTTCTTCACTTGCCCCTTCTTTAATCTTTTTCAAAAATTATCCCACATTTCTTTTCCACCATTTTTTTATAATAAGCTCTCTTTAACTCTTTAAGATATTTTTTTCTACTATACTCATACTTCCTCCATAAAAAAATAGTTTCTTTTGATATCTATTATATCATAAGAAACTATTTATATTTTTAATATAATTTTTTTGTAGTCTAGTCCACCTTGATTTATTAACTTTTAAAAGCTTGAAGTTCAGCTCTTTTTTTGTGAAATTACCATATCTTTTGTTTCTGTGATAAAAATTCTTAGAATAACTTGCTGCTCTTTGATTTAAATAAGAATCCATATCAGTAAATACTTCAAAAAACACACCATTTATTAGGACTTCTTCTATCAGTTCCTACATAGACAAGTAAAGTTCCATTTTCATTAAAACTTGCTTCAGCTCTATTTTTTTAATAAATTCAGCAAATTCTGTATTATTTTCAGGCTTTACTTCAATTACTGTATATACTGCAAAAAGTATTTTTCATTTTGTTCTATCTTTTTTTATCCTTTTGCAAATTGGACTTCTACATCTGTAGTATTTAAATTTCCTTCTGCAATTTGAGGTATCATAGCTTTAAAAATCAGCACTAGTTTGATTTTTTTAGTATGATTAGAAAAAAAGCTAAATAATCATTGTATATCTCAATTACATATGAGTTTAATTTATCTCTATCATCTGTTGTAGCAAAAAAAGTCCTAAAACTCCTTGCTCTACGGCTGTCTTATTCACATAATCTTCTGTTATGCTTTTTATAAGAAGCCTCCTTTATCATTTTTTTACCTCAAAATTATAGACATTTAACGTTGGTACTGCGTACATACTAACTGATGTTAGCATAGCTAATCCCACTAACAATTTTTTTTAACATCCATTTCCTCCCTAAAATTTAATTTCCTTTTTTTATACTACTGCGACGTCCATTATTGTTGAGAGAGCCTTTGTGGAGCTCTTGAAACACTAATGGCTGGCAAGTAGCTAATATATTTATTTTTATAATTTTTTTCCGTCTTCTAATATCCCCTCTGACATAGTATAGACCTTTTTACCATATTTTAAAAGTATCTAATTCATGTGTTACCACTAGGACTGTTGTCCCTTTTTTTCATTGATTTTTCTTTAATAAATCCATAACTTCCTTAGTTGCTTCTATATCCAAATCAGAAGTTGGTTCATCTGCAATAAGTATTTTAGGCTCAGTCATTAAAAGCTCTAGCGATTATTATTCTTCTTAATTCTCCCTCCAGATAATTCTTTTTGGATAAGATTTTTGCTAAAGTGCTCAAGTCCTAATTCATTTAAGAAATATCTAGCTTTCCCTTCTGAATCTCCATCTTTTTCATACATATCATAAGGTAATCTAATATTTTTCTAGAACATTTAGATAAGATAAAAGTGCTGGTGATTGTGGAATAAAAGCCAATATTCTTATTTCTAAATTCAGATTTTTTTCTTCATCAGGAAGCTCCATATAGTTTGTTCCGTCAAGTGAAAGACTTCCCTTATCTGCTGATAAAAGTCCAGCAACTATATTTAAAAAAAGTTGACTTTTCCACTTCCACTTCTTCCAATTATATGAATGAAATCTCCATCTGAAATATTTAAGTTTACATCTTTAACTGCAAAAAAATCTTTTCCCTGTCTATTGTAAGACTTAGATATATTTTTTTATTTCTAACATAGCTCCCCCTACATTTCTTCTCTTAAACTCAAGTAACTATCTTTATCAGTCAGTTTTTTTACAACTCTAACTGTTGAAAGAGGGCCTATAATAACAGCTAAAACAAAACTTAAAAACAAATATTCCTATATACTGCATTATACTTGGAGATAAGAATGGCATTGAGAACTTTGAAGCTATCAAAGGTAATTCTATAATAGATAGAATAAATCCTAAGAAACTTCCTATTCCTGCTCCTATAAGAGATAGTATTACAGCCTCTTTTATAATAATGTTTCTCAACATCTTCTTTGAAGCACCTAACACTCTTAAAACAGCCATTTCTTTTTTTCTTTCATTAAATATTGCAGTGAAACTTATACTTAAAGATTATAACTGATAATAGCCAAATTGCAACTACTAAAAATTAAAAACACTTGTAGCTAGAACTTTTAAATTAGAAGATATAGAATTTACAAATTTCTTACTGAACATTGCAAAAAAATACCTTCTTTTGATAGTTCTTTTGATATTTTTGGAAGCTAATTTTCACAGAGTCTACTCCAGGTTTTTACCTTTATCATAACAGAAGAAATAACATCTTCTTCGGCAACCTTGTTAGCTGTTATTCTTTCAGAAGCTCTTGCTAATTTTTTTGCAGTATTTTTGATTGACAAAAAAACAGTGGCGTCGAAACCTATTCCTGTTTGTTTTAATCTTCCTACAATTTTTAATTCTTCATTGAAAAAAAGTGAACTGTTTCTCCCTTTTTCTCCGATAACATGGCTACCAACAATAGCTTCTCCATCTTTTAATTCCTTATCAATATTATGAGTTATCCAAGGATAAATTAAGAAATCTGTATCTATATCTATTCCTATTATTTGAACAGGATATGAGCAACAAGAAGCAGAAAGAGTTGCCACATAAGTTTGTGCTGTCATCTTTTTCTATCTCATCGAATTTTTTTAATTTATCCATAGTGTCTGCTGGTAGGTAAAAAGTTGAGGGTTCTCCCTTTAGAAGAACACTCTCAATTTCTGCCTTATATCCTGCTGGGACAACTATTACATCTGCTCCTAGTCTGTCAGATAGACTTTCTAGTCCTTTACTCAAACTAAGTGAGAACATAGAGCCCATATATACTATAATACTGAATAATGCAACCAATAATATCATACAAGTGCTTCTAGTTTTTTTCTTTGCCTAATATTCTCCATGGCTAAACTATTTGCATCTATTCTTTTTACTCATTTTCTAGTCTTCCTTCTTTAAAAAAAGTAGAGATTAAACTGAATACCATTAAAAAGTCCTATTACAACTGCTATACCTGTTGCTATTTCAAAAAGTGTGATGTACATGACAATGCATTGTATCTATTTTACAAACTCCAAATGGTTTTCCCATTTCATTTTGAAGTCCTGACATTCCATGAGGTACTAAATATACATAAGCTGATAAAACTATAGTTGCTATAGCTCCTATTATTTTTACAATTTTTTTCACTTTTTGAAAGTAAAAATCATTAACTAAAGTTATAATAAAGATTGCTGCAGCTAGTTTCATTACAGCATTACCACTAAAAATAACAAGCCATGTGAGAGCCATCTTCCTTTGGTCCACATACTGGTGCTACGTATTTAGGAACTAAAAAAATAATACTACTGATAAAAATTAGAGCTAATTTTTTTCTAAAAATGTTTTTCATTTAAAAATTTTTCCTTCCTGTATCTAAAAATTATTTCTAATCATTTCCTCTACCTTATACTTTAATTTTTATTACTTCTTTGCTTTTTCTAGTGCATCCCATACTGCTTCTTTAAATTCTTTGTTAGAAACAGTTGCACCTGATACAGCATCAACTTCATTTTGGATCTTGTACTTCTACTAACTTATCAGCATAAGTTGAAAAAAACCTTCAACAGCTATTTGAGCCTTTTCTATATTTTTTTCATCTCCTGCTTCTTTTTCCGTAGTCATCACCTTTTATATTTCCTTTTTCCATCTCTGAACTCAGCAGTACAAGCTACTATTTTTACCATCTTGTATTGTAAGAACTACATCAGCTGTACTTGGGTGATCTTTGTCATCATTGTTAAAATGCCCTTGATATTCTCCATCATTAAAAAGACATCTTAGAAAATCTTTTTTTCCACAAGCTGTTAATAAAGATAACGCTACTACCATTCCAACTAATAAATACTTTTTTTCATTTTGCCCTCCTATCTACTGTTACTAAAAAAATAAGATTAAATATGCAATAGAAAAAAATAACTATATAAAAATTTAGAATTTTTTTATTTTTAAGTAGATAAAAAAATAGGTGAAATTACATTCTTAATTATCTATACTAAATTTTCTTTGAGTAAATAACTAGTTTGTTTTTAATAAGATTACTGCGACGTCCTATAATGTTGAGAGAGCCTTTGTGGAGCTCTTGAAACATTATAGGCTACAAGTAATCGCTATGTATAACTAAAAAAATTATTAAAAATCTCTCAAAGAAAAATTTTATAAAACTTACTAGCAATGAACTATTTTTTTTACTACATATCAATCCAATTGGTAATAAGTTATTTTTTTCTATTTTTTTATTAAGATTGTTTTTTTCTTACCAAATTGTTTTTGATCTATATCATTTACAATTTTTTTCCATATTCTAATATTATTTTTCTCTGCCACATCTCCAACTTCCAAGTCATGTGTTACAACAATAATTGTTGATCCTTCTTTATGAAGTTGTGTAAGTATATCTATAACAATTTTTTTCATTCACTTCATCAAGGTTTCCTGTCGGTTCATCAGCAAGAATTATTTCAGGGCTATTTATCAAGGCTCTCGCTATACAAACTCTTTGTTGTTCCCCACCAGAAAGTTGACTAGGTAAATGTTTTTGCTCTATCTTTTAATCCAACTCTTTCAAGTGCTTGTAATGCTTCTTGTTCATCAGGAATACTATGATAGTATTGAGCAACCATTACATTTTCAAGAGCAGTTAAATATGGAATCAAGTGGAATTGTTGGAATATTAATCCAATTTTTTTCCCTTCTTATTTTTTTGTCAAAGAATTTTGACTTTCTTTTGTTATATCTTGTCCATCTAAGATAACTTCTCCTACGCTTGGTTTATCCATACAACCTATAATATTCATCATAGTTGATTTACCTGAACCTGATGAACCCATTATAGCAACCCATTCACCTTTTCTTACTTGGAAACTTACTTCTTTTAAAGCATGCAAATCACCATATATTTTAGAAACATTTTTTTACTTCTAATAAAAACTTCACGATTATCCATATTCTACTCTCCTTTTTAATACCAATGCTGGCTCAATTTCCATTGCCTTTTTAACAGGATATAGACAAGCCAATGTTGTTATAATCATAGACACAATAATAGTTATAGGAGCAAATAACCATTGAAATTCTATTGCCCTACCAAACACGCTTAAACTAACTTCTTGTGCAAACACAAAACCTAATCCAACTCCTAAAAGTCCTCCTATGAAACCAAGTGCTGAACCTTCACCTAAAAAAATTCCTTTCTTTAATTTCACTGTCGTAGGCTCCAAGAGCTTTTTTTAAGTCCTATTTCTTTTCTTCTTTCAGCAACAACTGCCATCATAGTTGTACTAACTGAAATCATAGTAAGTATTAAAAACAACTATATTAACAAGTAAAACTAAAAGCTTGTAGTTTACCTAAAACTATATCTTGAGATTGAGTAACTCTCTTTATCGGTCTAGCTGTGATATTCTCATCAGCTGCTTTTTAATTTAGTTGCTAAATTTTCTAATTGTTTTGAGTCAGCTTCTATTGAACATTCTATACTGTCTATCTTAGTGTCATCTTCTAAAATTTCATTTAAAAAGTGATATAGGTAAAAAAAGATAAAAGATTCTTCTGCTCCACCTGTTGTGATTATTCCCTTAACTTTTAATTTTTTTAGAATAGAAATCAGAATTTAAGTCTTTTTTTCTTACTTTCTTCTGCACTGTCAGACTGCTTAGAAGCAACAACCTTTGCTCCTGCTTTTTGGTCCTTCAATAATAAAAAGTTTCACCGATTTGCAGATTTAATTTCTTAGAAATTTCTTTACCTATCATTACATTATTTTTCATCATCATTTGTAGACCATTCACCTTCAATATACCAGAATGGACTGTTCTTTTTAACTTCTATCATATCAGTACCTGTTAAAATATATGGTTGCTGATTGATTTTAGTTGTTTCATATCTATATGGTGCCATTCCCACAACTTTTTGTGTTGACATCTCAGTCTTTATTTTATCGAACTCTGTCTCAGTTATCTTATCATTTCCTGATGGTAGCACAACAAAGTTTGCACCATAAGATCTAAATTCTTTTCCTAATTGTCTTGGAATATCATAATATATAGTTACAAGTCCTGACATTATTGTAGCCCCTATTGCCACAGCAAGTAAAGCAACTATCATTCTTGCTTTTCTTCTAATAAGAGAACTTACAACCAATTTTATATACATTTGTTTCTTAGTCATTTCATCCTCCTATCTTCCATGTAATACTTCTGTTGGTTTTAAAGTTAGTAAGTATCTGATTGCAGGGATACTTCCTACTATTGTAACAGCAAACACAAGTGCAATATCTATTGGTACAACTATAACAGCTGGCTCTATATATGATGAGAAAAACTGTTTTTTTCCTATTATTTGAGTAAAGCCTATACCTGCAAGATATCCAAATATTCCACCTAAAAATTCCCGTTAAAACTACCTCAGTTAATATAAGTAAAATTATTCTTCTATTTGTTCCACCTATTGCTTTTATAAGTCCAATTTCTTGGCTTCTTTCAATAACAGAAGCTGTTATCAAGTTAGAAATTCCAAGAGCTGAAGCAAATGAACTTAAGATACAAATAAGTAGCATTAGAAGCTCTGTCTTATTCAAGATAGTTCCTTCTGACTCAGCAACCTGTCTATTAGGTTTTTGCAACACTGTCAGTTAAAAACTTCTTGCAACTGATAACTGATTGAGCTTACATAAAGCAGTACAATACCAAGTTTCATATTCTGAAATTGTCAAACTATTTGGATCTTGAGCTGCCTTTTCTTGCCAAATCATTATCAGGAGTTGTTAAAGCAGAAACATCTATCATAGTGATTTTTTTCCTTCAAGTCCAAAACAAATCTTGAGTAGTCTTTAAAAGCAGTATAGATTGCCTCATCATCATTTCCACCTGAATTTATTATTCCTCTTATAGTAAGTTTTCTTAGTTTCATTTGTTCCTTTTTACTTCTATTGTATCTCCAACTTTTTAAATTGTTCTTTCCAGCTATAAGGCTACCTACCATAACTCCATCTAAGTCATCATCATTTAGCCATTCACCTTTTACTTCCCACCAAGTTTTTTTAAGTTCTTTATACCTGCATCAGTTTCTTCACCTGTTGGCATAACTAAATGTTTTTTTCAAACCAAGTTCCATAGATTTTAACCTTATCAGATACTCCTTTTATTTCTCCTGTTCTTTCTAAATATGGAGCAAAGTCAAGTATTGCAAAGCCCCAGAATATTTGTTTTATTTTTTTGGAATTTCAGATTCCAATAAAAATTTATTAGAAACTGTCTCTCCACTTATACCATATAAATCATCAAGTATAGAAGCATCTTTATGCATTACTGTGATATTAGCACCATAAGTTTTTTTAATTCTTTATTTACCTTTATCTCCAACTCCTAGCATAACATTCATCATAGCTGTTGCAAGCGATACTCCCTAATGCAACTGTAAATGCTATCATAAGCATTTTACTTCTCTGTCTAAATAATGTTCCTTTTACCATTCTCCAAAAACATATTAATCACCCACTGGAAAAACGATCTTTTTCTTTTTCTAAAGTCGCTTTGTCTATATATATTTTCTTATCTTTAATTTCATATTCAAATGGTACTGGATTACATCCACCTTTGAAACCGATTGTTGATTTGTTCATTACAACATCACAACGTTTGCAGACAACTTCATCATTTCTTTTCATAATATCCTGCAAGTCCACAGATATCACAAGCATCAAGTCCTATTCCATAGCTTCCACCTTTTGGCTTCTTAACAACTATGAATCTTACATTATTTCCACCAGTTGCTGTATATGAGAATCTATGTAGATGTCCATCTTCAACATCTGTTAAAGGAATAACTATCATATTTCCTTCCTCTTGATATGGTTGAGGTGGAGTTAAAAGCAACAGGTTTTGTTATATGACTATGAACTACTGTTATTGCAAACACAGATAATATTGAGAAGAAAGCTAGGCTTGAAAGCCAATGTTTATTATTCTTTTAATCTAGCTTTTTCCAATCTTAATAGAGCATTGTTTTTTTAAATGTTCCAACTATCTTTCTACTATCTTTAAATAATAGGAAAGAGAAAATACAAGCTACTATTGCAAATAGTATTGTTATATAGGTAGTACTTTTTATCTTCAAGTATCATAACATTAAAAACAAATGGATTACTTGACTTTAAAAATCTTAATCTCGCAAGAGCTGATACTCCTCTTAAGAAGAAATCTATACTTCCCACTAAGAAAATTGCTAAGGCAAATACTTTAGCCAAGCATGGTTTTAAACGAAAATATACTTTTTGAACCGATAGAGCAATTAAGAATATTGTTAATAGTCCTAATAGAAATCCTCCCAATCTAAGTAAAGATTGTGTCCCAAAAGAATTTTCACCAAAGGCAACAAACTCTTTTGTCATAGCATAGACCTGAGGGATTATTGTAAATCCCAAAAACCAAACTGCTATTGTTGAGAAGATTATACTTATAGCTGAGGCTATACAAAGTTTATCATTCTCACACTTTCTAAATGTCTTTATGATTTGTAGAACTAAGGCTACAAGCATAAATAACATTCCTATTGCCAATGCCCACCGATTATATTGTAATGATATTTTTAACCATTTTCTGTGGGATACAACTGCTTAAATACAGTCATCGTTACAGAACAAGCAAGCCCTACTAATGAAACTAAGCCTACAACTATATTTAAATATAGCTTCTTATATTTTACTAATAGTGCTGTGATAATACCTAAAAAGAAATGCAAAAAAATCGCTAGATAATTTATTACATCTATATAAAAATTTTAGCATACTTCCCTCCTTTATGTGTTTAATTTTTATAAGACTATATTTACTTTAAAAAAATAGTCTTTACTTAAAAAAATATCTATCTCATATCATACTCAATTATTAAATATTTTTTTCAAGTAAATTATTTGTTTTTAACTTAGAAATATTTTGAAATAGAATATATTTGTTTATATATGAAAAAAAGCCCCAATATTTTTTTCAAATTCTTACTTGACATTAAATAAAAAAATCTTGTATGATAGTAGGGTATAAATAAACGCAATAAAGAGGAGGGAAAGTAATGGCAGTACCTAAGAAAAAAAGACTTCTAAAGCTAAAAAAAGAATATGAGAAGATCTCACCATGCACTAACTGCAATAGGTTTAGTAACTTGTGAAAAATGTGGAGCTCCTAAAAGACAACATAGAGTTTGTTTAGAATGTGGAGATTATAAAGGATCTCAAGTTTTAGAAACAGCTGAGTAAAAATAAAGAGACTCTCATAAATTGATGATTTCTATCATTAATTTATGAGAGTTTTTATAAAAATTATTGAAAAATCTTTTAATTAAAGTTTAAAGTCTTTAAGAATTTTTTTCCCATACTCACTTTTTAGGATTTTTAAAAAAATTCTTCTACCTCTTGAATTTCTTGTACTTCTCCACGATACAAAAAGCAATATTCTATCAGCAATTCTATATACAGCTGGTAGATTATGTGTGATAAAAAAATAAAACTAATTCCTTCTTCTTGATTTATTTTTTTGAATTAAATCGAGTATCTGTACTTGAATTGCTAAATCTAAAGAAGCAATAGGTTCATCACAAATAATTAATTTTGGAGACAGGATAATTGCTCCTGCAATACAAACTCTTTGTTGCTGTCCCCTGACAATTCTTCTGGATATTTCTCATAATCAGACTCTAAAAAGCCCTACTTTTACAAGAGTTTCTTCAACTTTTTTTCTTCTTTCTTCCTTTGTAAATTTTCCATTGGCTATAAGGGGCTCTTCTAAAATTTCCCCTATTTTTTTAAACTTGGATTCAATGCACTATAAGGATCTTGAAAAAAATTGCCTGAATATCTCTTCTAGGAACTTCTGATAAGGCTTTTTCCTTCAAATAAGATAGTCCCTGTTGTTGGTCTTGATAATTGAAGTAATATTTTTTTCCTATAGTTGATTTCCCAGCACCAGACTTACCTAACATTCCAAGAATTTCCCCTTTTTTTCCATAGAAAAATGAAACATTATTTAGGGATTTTTCTTTTTTTATATTCTTTACTTAAATTCTCCACAGTTAATAACATTATTTTGTTCTCCTCCAAACATCTTGAGAAAGTTGAAATAATTGTTTTTCTATAAGGATGATCTTCATCTACAATTTCTCCATGATACATAACATAAATTTTGTCAGCAAAAATTTTTTTAAAAGTAGATAAATCATGGGTTATAAATAAAATTGATATTTTAAATTTTTTTCACGTAATCTTTTTAAAAAAATTTAACAACTTCTATTTTTTTGTCTCTACATCTAAAAGCAGTTGTTACTTCATCTGCAATTAAAAAAACTAGGTTCACCTATCAAAGCTCCCATAATAACAATTCTCTGTTGTTCTCCACCACTTAATTCATAAGGGTATTTATCTAAAAAAATTTCTATTTTTATCCAAACCAACATCTTCTAGTAAGCTTTCTATTTTTCTCTTTCCAATTTTCTTGTGTCCCATAGTGAGAAACATAAAGATGTTTTAATTGTTTTCCTATCTTTCATTGTCGGGTTTAAGGAAGTAAAAAGCATTTTTGAAAAAAATAGCTCCTACTTTTGGAACAACTTCAAAAAGTTTCTTGAGTATACTGAGCTGCTAAAGGGAAGTATACCTAAAATATATTTTGTAAAAAAATAGTTTTCCCACTTCCTGATTCTCCTATTAATCCTATGACTTCTCCCTCTTTTTATTTCTAAAGAAACATTTTTTTAAGATTTCTTTTTCACGAATTTTAAGATTTAGATTTTTTTTATTTTTTTAGTATTTCCATTACTTTTTTTCTCCTGATATTTTTCTTGAAATTTGATTTATCTTATAGACTAAAAAAATAAAATCATAAGTCCTGGTAAGATTGTAAACCAAAGGTGCTAACAAGAAATAAGATTGTGATTCATTTAACATATTTCCTAAAAGTAGGATAAGGAGGTTGTATTCCAAAAACCTAAATATCCTAAACTAGCTTCAGTTAGAATAGCACCTGCAAAAATTTGTCGAGAAGTTTACTAGAATTGGAAGTATAATATTAGGAGCAATATGTCTCCTCATAATTCTGAAATTACTAACTCCATAAATTCTTGCTATCTTGATATAGTTTTTTTATGTTTTTCTCTTTTTACTAAACCTCTAACATAAGAAAGTGTTCTTGGCATATATAAAACAAAAAAGTGCCAAAAATAATAGAATGAAAACCATTATTTAGAAGTACAATAATTCCTAAAGTAATTAAAATTACTGGGATTGACATAAATATTTCTGAAATAAACAGAAAAAAACTCATCAATATAGCCACCAAAAATATCCTGCAACTGCACCTAGTATACTTCCAACAATGGCTGCTAATAAAAATAGCACTAAAAGGCAAGAAAAAAATACTATGGAAAGTTCCTAGTAATAGACGACTAAAAAAATATCTCTTCCTAAATTATCTGTTCCTAAAAATATGTTGAAAACTAGGCTTTAATAAAGTAAAGTTTTCTGAAATCTTATATGGATTTTTGATAAAAGGAAATACAGAATATAATTCCTACTAGAATTAATATAAAAAATATTGCCATTTTTTTCACTATTGATCACCTACTTGGATTCTTGGGTCTAATAAAAGAATATAGTATGTCTATTACAAAATTTAAAAAGAACCACAAAAGTTGATGTATAAAAAAATCAAACCTTGTATTAAAGGAATATCTCTCATTAAAACAGATTGCACTAGAAGTCTTCCAATTCCAGGGATAGAAAAAAATTTGTTCTATGATAACAACTCCAGTAATTAATTCTAATAGTAGCATTCCTGTTAAAGGAATAATTGGTAAAAAAAGCATTCTTTAATATGTAAAAAAATTTAAATAAATTTTTTTCATTCCATTAGAATAAAGATATTTAATATAATCTTCTCTTAACTCTTTATATAAATTTGAATATAAATGCATACTTATCCAACCTATTTTTAGGAATTGAAATAACTATACATGGAAGTATTAATGACTGCCAAGAGTTATTGTATCCTGTTGATGTCCATTTTAAAGATGATTCCAAATAGATACATAAATATAATTCCTAACCAAAAAGAAGGTATAGAAATAAATAAACTAAAAAAATAGATTCTCCTATCTTTTTAATTCTTTTTACTCTTAGTATTGTGTAAAAAAACGATAAAGGTATAGATACCAAGAAAATAATGAATATAGAAATAAAAAGCAATTTTTAAGTGTCAAGGGAAGTCTTTCTAAAAATTAATTTAAACACAGGTTCTTTGTATTTGAAAGAAATCCCTAAATCACCTTGAAAAAAACTCCACAAAGCCAATTCCAATACCTTGTTCCAAAAGCTTAAATTTAATCCTAATTGTTCTCTTAAATTTTCAAGATCTTTAGCACTTGCCTCTACTCCTAAAATAGTAGTTTCTGGTTCCCCTGGAATCAGTTCTAAAAAGTAAAAAAAGAAAAAGGTTCCAATGGAAAAAAACACTTAGAAGCATTCTAAAAAAATTTTTTTTTATAATACATAATTTTTTTCCTTATTTTTTTAAAAGTATAGTTTTGCAAAATTAAAAATATGGTAATGGATAGAATTCAAATCCTTCTAATCCTTTTTCTGTTGCAATTATAGTATTTGGATCCATAAGGAAAATAGCTGCTTGTTCTTCAGCTAAAATTTTTCTGAGCTTCCTTATAGTTTTCTACTTGTTTTGCTTCATTTGAAGTTCTTTTAGCTTCTTCTATTAAAGCATCGTATCTTGCATTATTAAAAATTTGTAAAGTTTTTTTGCATAAGTAGAAGTATATCTTCTTAAAAATAGCATCAGGTTCCATTTTTTTCCAGCTAAACCTGCTAAACTTGCCTCATATTTTCTATTAGTATACACATCAGAAAGCCAAGTTGCCCATTCAATTATTTCTAAATCAACTGTAATTCCTACCTCTTTTAATTGTTCTTTAATAGATTGAGCAGTATCTAAATAAATCTTAGAACTATTTGGAACTTTTTAAAAGTAAATTTTATAGGTAACAGTTTCTTTTTCTTCTAAAATTTGTTTTTGCTTTTTTTGAGGATCTGCTTTTTTTCTTCAGGAGCAGCCCATAAAAAAATTTTTGACATAACAGGACTCATATTTGTATAAATAGGACTTCCTTTTACCATTCATTGCTAATTGAATTATCTTATTTTTTTATCAATTGCAAGATTAATTGCTTTACGTACTTCAATATCATCAAAAGGTTTTTTTCCTTAGGGTTTAATGCTAAAAATTAAAGATAAATTTGAAGGCGAATTAAGAATTTGATATTTATCTAATTCAGGAATTCTTTTTAGAATCAATACCTGATAAGAAATTTATTTCACCAGATAACAATTTAAGAAAAATTTGTTTCTGAATTTGGACTTATTAAGATTGAAACTGTTGGGATTTTTGCTTTTTTTCTCCCCAGTATTCTTCATTTTTTTACTAAGAACTAATTTTTTTGGTCTCTTTGATATTCACTAATTTTTATATGGCCCTGTTCCTATTGCAGTATCATTTAAATGATCTTTATTTTTCATCAGGAACTATAGCTTCTTTCATATAGTAAATAAAAACTAGAGTCAGGTTCAGACAGATGAATTGCAATATGTGAATCATCTAATACTTCTATTTTTTTCAATATTTTCAAATAGAGCTTCTGTTGGAGCATTTCCTAACTTTCCTGACATATAATTTAATGAAAATTCTACGTCCTTAATATCCATATCATTTCCATTATGAAATTTTACTCCCTTTCTAATTGTAAATGTATATGTCTTACCATCTTCTGAAACTTCATAAGATTCTGCCAAGGCAGGAATAACTGTTCCATCTGTTCCTGGCATAACTAATCCTTCAAACACATTTAAAAAGAATTTGATCAGAATTACTAGAAACAACTTGATAAGGATTTAAACTATCTATATCTACAGTTGAAACTGTTCTAATACTTTCTTCTTTATTCTCTTCTTTCTGACAAGCAACAAAAAAACAAAAGTCAATAAAATTAATAATAATATTTTTTTTCCAAAAAAATAAATTTCTTTTCATAGTATTTTTGCTTCCTTTCTTAATATTTTAATCTTTTTTTAGAATAGCAATTTTTTTCTGCAAAAAAATCAAATTTCAATGTATTTGTCCTTTTATGTCCTATTTATTAAAAAAACTGCACTTTCTCTCGTACCCAAGATTATTGTGCAGTTCAAATTTAAAATTATTTAAATGTACTTCTATCATCTCTTAGCTTATTTATATCTTCCTTTAACTTTGACATAGTCACTTCTTTTTCCATCAATTCCATCATATCCTACCAAGACTTTTTTTGATTTTGCATATTCTTTTTTTTGATAGGTAATTTACATAAAAAAACATAGAAATCTGTTTCTTGTAAATCTTTTGACTTATTAATAGCATCTATTAAGAAATTTTTCTTCTTTCTTTGAAATAAATAATTTTTTTCTTCATCTATAATAGCATTCAGTATCTCTATATATCTTTCTTCAACTCCTAGTTTATACATTGCCTCTAATTCTTCTTCTCTATTTCTTTCTTTATCTAATATTATTTTTTTCAGCTTTATATTCTCTTACTTTTTCTATAAGAGTTCTATGTATTTTTTTAAATAATCTTCATAGTCTATTTCTTTTCCAAATGAATAAGTCTTTTTATTTGTTTCTATTTTTTTAGGTATCTATCAAATGTAACTATTGAATAAGTTAATAAATCTAATCTACCTCCCCAAAAATGATGATTTAAAAATAAATTTTGTTAATTTCATCTAGGGATATTTTTTTTGAGAATAACAAATTCTCTTATTATTTCTTATCGCTTCTAGTAATATATAATTTTCTTTTTATTGTTATTTTTTTCATAGGAAATTGCAAAAAAAGAAAAAGATAATAAAAGTATAAAAAAATCATAATTGAAAGAGGATTAAAAATCATTTCTGAAAGTTTAAAAAGTTATAAAAAGAAAAATAGCAAAATTACAAATATCATAAAAAGCTTGACTATATTTTATAATCTTTTTGTAACTTTTTACTATTTCTATCTCATCATTTTTCTTTTTGTAATCTCTATCATTTTGTACCTCCATATCAGTAAGCACTATATTGTTCAAAAATCAATATTCCTTTATATAATCTTACTATTTTTTTATAATATTTTCAACTGTTATGAGTAGTGAGTACAGCTTTTATAAACAGGACATAAAAGGACATAAATCTAAAAAAATTGATTTTTTTAATAAAAAAATTGTTAATCTTAACAAGTAATCAAAAAAATATTCTTTTTTTAGGAGGATCAATGAAAATTTCAAAAACAGATAAATAAAGAGGTTTTTAATAACTATTGCTCTTTATTTAGTATATTTTGTTTGGTGGTATTATTTTGCTTATGAGTATGGTTCTGATAATGTGGAAGAATATAAATATATTTTAGGTTTACCTGAATGGTTTTTCTATTCTTGTGTTGTCGGATTAGTGCTTATAAATGTTTTGGTCTATGTTTGTATAAAACTTTTCTTCAAGGATGTAGATTTTTGAAGAATATGATAATAAAGACAAAAAAATTAGATAAGTAATAAGGGGAGAAAATGGATAAAAATACTAATAATTATACCGATTTTACTATATTTATCTGCAATGTTATTTATTGCTTATAGAGTCAATAAAAATAAAAAAATTAGTTCTGAAAGTTTCACTAATGAATACTATATTGGTGGAAGATCTATGGGTGGTTTTCGTTCTTGCAATGACAATAGTTGCAACTTATGTTGGAGCAAGTTCTTTTTATAGGGGGACCTGGTATCGCATATAAGCTTGGTTTAGGTTGGGTTTTACTTGCTTGTATTCAAGTTCCTACAGCATTTTTTTACCTTAGGAGTTCTTGGTAAGAAACTTTCTATCATCTCAAGAAAAATTAGATGCAATAACAATTTTTGATGTTTTTAAAAGCTAGATATAACAATAATTTCTTAAATATATTATCATCTATCATGTTAATAATATTCTTCATAAGTGCTATTGTGGCTCAATTTATTGGTGGAGCTAGACTATTTGAAAGCAGTTACAGGACTTTCATATACAACAGGACTTATAATATTCTCATCAGTTGTAATAATATATACAACTTTCGGTGGATTTAGAGCTGTAACTTTAACAGATGCTATTCAAAGCAGTTGTTATGTTTGCAGCAACTATAGTTCTTTTCTTTGTTATACTAAGACATGGAAATGGTATGGAAAAATATTATGATGAAGATTAAAGAGATTGATCCTAATCTTTTAAAAACCTGACTCTGGTGGAGATATTGCTAAGCCATTCATTATGTCTTTCTGGATTCTAGTTGGTATAGGTATCTTAGGGACTACCTGCAACAACAATAAGATGTATGGCTTTTTAAAGATGCAAAAAGCTATGCACAATGCTATGATAATAGGAACATCTTTAGTTGGAGTTTTAGTTTTTAGGTATGCACTTAGTTGGAGTTATGGGTAGAGCTATTATTCCTGATTTACAGAAGTGGATAAAAATTATACCTATCTTGGCTCTTAAAAATCTATATCCTATACTTGCAGGAGTCTTTATAGGGTGGACCTCTTGCTGCAAGTAATGTCAACTGTAGATTCTCTATTAATAATTTCATCTTCTACTTTAATAAAAGATTTATATGTTACTTACTTAGATAAAAAAATGCAAGTGAAAATAAGATAAAGAAAATCTCTATGTGGACTTCATTCTTAATAGGACTTTTAGTTTTCATACTTTCAGTAAAACCTATAAGTTTAATCACTTGGATAAATTTATTTGCTCTAGGTGGACAAGAAATCGTATTCTTCTGTCCTTTGATTTTTAGGACTTTACTGGAAAAAAAGCAGAATGCAACAGGAGCTATAGCTTCAATATTCTTTGGAATCGTAGCTTACTTATATCTTGAAATAACAAAAACTAAGATTTTTTTGCTTTACATAATATAGTTCCAGGTCTTGTTGTTGCTCTTACAGCTTTTATAATATTCTCATATCTAGGAAAAAAATCTGATAAAAAAACAATAGAAGTATTCTTTGAATATTAAAAAAAGTAAAAAAATAAATAAGTTTCACCATAATTTATCATTAAAAATTTTTCTTTGACTAAATAACTAATAGTTTTCAATAAGATTACTGCGATGTCCTATAATGGTGAAAAGAGCCTTTGCGGAGCTCTAGAACCATTATAGGCTGGCAAGTAATCGCTATATATAATATAAATTATTTAAATTTTTTTCAAAGAAAAATTTTCTAAAAATCTACTCAGTAATAAGTTATTTTTTTACTTTTTTTATTTTTATTGCTGTTTCAAGAGCAAGTTCAATCATTTCATTGAATGTTTTTTTCTCTTTCTTCAGAGCTTGTTATTTCAGGACTAACCAAAGAATCTGAAATAGTTAATATTGAAAGAGCTTTTGCCTTATATTTACTTGCTAAAGTATATAGTGCTGCTGTTTCCATTTCAACAGCAAGAACTCCAAACTCAGCCCACTTCTTAAAAATAGTTAGGGTCATCATTATAGAATTCATCACTTGTTAAAAATATTTCCAGCCTTTATTTTTTTATATTTTTTTCTCTTCAGCTGTTTTTAAAACTTTAGATAGTAAATCAAAGTTTACTGTAGGAACAAAAAGAAGCCCCTTTAAATCTTCTATTATTTATATTTGAGTCTGTTGAAGTAGATAGTGCTACAACTATATCACGAATTTTAACCTCTTCTTGATAAGAGCCTGCTGAACCAACTCTTATTAGAGTTTTTAACTCCATAATCTTTCATAAGTTCAGTTATATAAATAGACATAGAAGGAATACCCATACCTGTTCCTTGAACAGAAATTCTTTTTCCCTTATAAGTTCCTGTAAAACCTAACATTCCTCTAATATCTGTATAGCAAACTGCATTTTCTAAAAAGTTTTCTGCTATCCACTTTTGCTCTTTTAGGATCACCTGGCAATAATACAGTATCTGCTATTTCTCCATTTTTTTGCTGCTATATGTACACTCATTATTTACCTCCTAAGTATCTTTCTATACCATTCACTAGCCCTTTAACTATTTTTATCTTGATAATCTTTTTCAGATAATTTCTTATCTTCTTCAGCATTTGACATAAAAACCTAATTCTATTAAAGTATTGGGTACAGTAGCCCAATTTGTTCCTGTTAGATCATCTCTATATATAAGTCCTCTATTTTTTTAGCTCCTGTTGCCTTAACATATTCTTCTAACAATATCTTTTGAAAATTCTTCACTTTCCTTTTTGAACTTTTGTTGTATATTTATTTTTTTAGGTGATGAAGTTAAAACACTTGCACCAGCAGCATTTTTTTATTTTCACTACCGTCAGCATGTAATCTTATATAGACATCTGCTTTTGTTGTCATTGGCAAATATAGCTCTTTCTTTATTGCTTATATCCACATCATTTTTTTGTTCTAGTCATTATAACTTTGTAACCTTTACTTTCTAAGCTAGTTTTTCAATTTTAAAGCTATTTCTAACATAAGCTCAGATTCATATTTCTTTGTAACAACTCCTCTAGTTCCTGTTGTAACCTTTGCCTTTTTTTCTTATCACTATTAGGTGCAATTTCTTCAAGTGCTGGATTACCTTTTTGTTTGATGTCCAGGGTCTAGGCACACAACATATTTTTTTCTTTTTGATAAAACTGTTGCAGAAAAAAAGTATAAATAACATCAATAAAATTCTTTTCATAATATCTCCTTACAAAAAAGAAGTCCAATGAAATTAGACTTCTTATTTAATATTAAATATCTTTTCTGATTATTTCTTCTTCAGTTTCATAGTCACGGTCACGAACACTTTCTCTATCTGTTTCATTTAAAAAAAGCTCTTATCAGCAGGGACTGAACAAAAAAATTCTATTACCTACATTAATAATATCGGCCTTAGTAATAAAAAAATTGCTCCAGCAACATAGTCTAAAAACTCTTCTTGAGTCTTTATCATCTAGTTGACTTAAATTCATATTAACTATCTTATCTTCCTTTATATATTTTTGCACAAATTACGCAATCTTCAAATTTAGAAGGTTTTAGAAAAAAACTATATCTACATTACTATTATCTGCCATATGATTACACTCTCCTTGTTATTATTTATTCCCTTTTATATAGGATACTATTTTTTTATGAAATAATTTCAACCTTTTATTTTTTTATTTTTTTGTTTTTTTTAGAATTTTTTTGTTTTTTTATTTTGACAAACTTAAAAACATATTAAAAAAATATCTTGACTTTTTTTAAAATAATATATTATAAAAAAATATTTTGTATAAAAATATTTTGTAGGAGGACAGTGTTATGTTACATTATTTACAAGTTGGGGGACCAATACTATGGGTATTAACTATTATTTCCATAGCTGCTTTTTGCTGTTATATTGGAAAGAATAGCATTTTTTTCTAGGAATGAGAAGGCTGTAGGAAATACTTTTTAAAGAGGAAATTCTTTCTTTAGTAGCCAATAAAAAAATTGATGAAGCTAGAAATCTTTGTGCTTCTAAAAAGAGCTGTGTGGCTTCTGCTGTAAAGAAATTTTTTTAGAAAAAAAGCTGAAAAAAAGGAATGGAAGTTCAGGACTATGAATTTATTTTTAAAAAGAAATCACTATTCAAGAAACTTCTCCTTATGAAAGTAGATTAAATCTTTTTATCAAGTATTATCAGTATTTCACCTATGTTGGGTCTACTAGGAACAGTTACAGGTATGATTAAAAGCCTTTACAAACATTTCTAAGTATGGTGCTGGAGATGCTGCTATAGTTGCTGATGGTATCGCTGAAGCTCTTTTAACAACTGCTGCAGGACTTATGATAGCTATTCCAGTTATCGTTGTCTATAACTATTTAAATAGAAGATTAGAAAAAGATGGAAAAATGAAATAGACGATATTGTCACAAACATAATAAATATATTTAGGAGATAAAAAAATGAGCAAATACAAAAAAAGTAGAGAATCAGCTAAATTAGATTTGACTCCTCTTATAGATGTTGTATTTCTTTTAATTATATTCTTCATGGTAACAACAACATTTAATAACTTTGGTTCAGTACAAATAGATTTACCTAGCTCTACTATACAACAAACTGACAAAAACTAAAAAGTATTGAAATTATAATAGATAAAGATGGAAATTATCATATCTCTGAAGATGGAAAAAAATCACTCAAATTCAATTTTTCAGAAATAGATTCTTACTTAAAAAAACTGCTAAAGAAGCTACTGTTTCAGCAGATAAAAAAATTTAAAATATCAAGTAATTATGGACGTTATAACTAAGATAAAAAGAAAATGGTGTGGATAATTTAGGATTAAGTTTCTATGAATAGGGGTACTATGAAAAAAATATGTTCTTATATCCCTTATAGTGCATTTAGCTATATTATTTCTTTTTTTGCTACCATTAAAAACAGATGAAGTAGAAAAAAAGAAAAAAATTAGTTAAAAAAATGAAGTTGTTCCCATTGCTTTTTGTTGCAAAACAAACTTCTAATAATCCTGGTGCTAAAACTCTTGATACTCAAGAAAGAAAAAAACCTAAAGAAGAAAAAAACCTAAGAGTGAACCTAAAAATTGAGAAAAAAATAGAAGAAAAAGAAAGTTGAGGAGAAAAAAAGCCTGTTGAAAAAAACCTATTGAAAAGAAGGCTGAAAAAAACAGAAGAGAAGAAAAATGAAAGTAATATTCCAAGTAAAAATGAACCAAGTCATTCAGATACTTCTTCTAAATCTAGTTCAGAAAGTTCTAGTACTAGTTCTTCTGATAAGTCAAGTAATCATAGTAGTGATGGTGGCTCTCCTAATGGAAACTCTTCAGGTGAAGATTTAGGGCTCAAACTTTATTACAGATGGAGACGGAACTTATATAGCTCTTACTTCTGAAGGGATAAACTATCAAATAATCAATGAGGTAGAACCTGATTATCCTTCTCAAGCTGAATCTATAGGATATTCAAATCAAGTAAAAGTAACTGTTAAATTCTTAGTAGGATTAAAGGGTAATGTTGAAAAAGGCTGAAATAATAAAAATCTCATAAGGATTTGGGCTTTGATGCAGAAGTTATGAAAGCTATTAAGAAATGGAGATTTAAACCTATATTCCATAAGGGAAAAAAATATAAAGGTTTATTTTACAAAAGACATTTGTATTTGAACCACAACAATAAAAAGAATTATGAAAAAAATTAAAGAAACAGTTAATAACAGAATTTGAAAAAGGGTATTGAAATGAATAGTTTCTAATACCTTTTTTTACTTTATAATATTTAAATTTAAATAATATTTGATTTGCTAATATTATAGATATATAATATTAGTGTAGAAATATTGTAAAGGAGGTCAGACCTATGAAACAAAAAGAGTAATTTTAGTTTTCTTCTTTCTTATGCAAAAAAATGAAAAAAATATAAATTATATTTTTCTGCTTTTTAAGTATATGTAGCTCAATACTTATGGTTGTACCTTATATACTTATATATAATATTATTTTAGAACTCTTAAAAAAGCAGATTTAGACTATAATAGAATAAAAAAACTGGCTATTTACACTGCAATTTTTAATAGTTGTGAGATTAATATTATTTATATTATCAGGAGTTTTTTTCTCATGTGGCAGCATTTAGTATTCTTTACAATATTAGAATGCAGGCAGTGAAGCATTTAGGAAATATTAATTTAGGATATTTTAGAGAAAAAAATATTGGTGAAATAAAAAAAGCTATAAATGAAGATGTTGAAAAAAATTAGAAAAATTTTTTTAGCACATCAAATTCCAGATTTAGTAGGAGCTATAACAACTCAATAGTTATATTAGTATTTTTATTTTTTTCTTAGAGTGGAGAATAGCAATATTTTTTTAATTATTCCTATAATACTTGCTATTTTAACTCAATTTGCTATGTTTAAAGGTTATGGTAAGCGTTTAGATAACTATAATTATCTACTTCAAAGATTAACTTCCACAATAACTCAGTATATAAAGGGAATGAATGTGTTTAAAAGCCTTTAATTTAACAGCACATTCTTTTTAAAAAAAGTATATTGATGTAAATAATGAATATACAGAAAAACTGGCATGAAATGACAGATGACTATAGAGCACCTTATGGAATATTTTTTTAGCAGTTGTAGATTCAGCATTAATTTTTGTTATTCCAAGTGGGAGGGCTATTTGTATTTAACTAATAAAATTAATATTTCTACATTTTTAATATTTTTTTACTTTTAAGTTATACATTCCTAAGTTCATTCAAAATATTAATGCAATTTGCAGGAACTTTTTCTTTTGTTTTAGCAGGAGCAAATAATGTTAGAAGTATAATTGAATTTCCTATTCAAAATGATGGAAAAAAATTTAAAAAAATATTAATTTTAAAGAAGATATTTTATTTAGTAATGTAACTTTTTCTTATGATAAAAAAATGATGTTTTTAAAAAAATATTAACTTAATTTTAAAAAGCTAATACAATAACTGCACTTGTAGGGACCATCAGGTTCTGGAAAGACAACTATTGCTTATTTATTAGGGAGATTCTGGGATATTCAAAAAGGAAGTATAAAAAAATTGGAGATATTGATATAAAGGATATAGATATAAATTATTTATTATCCAATATTTCCTATGTATTCAAGATATTTTTTTATATTGACAGATACAATTTTTTTGAAAATATCAAAATGGGACTTGATAAAACAAAAGAAGAGGTATATCAAAGCAACAAAGGATGCTGAAATTCATGAATTTATTATGAGCCTACCAAATGGTTATGATACTATTATTGGTGATGGATATATAAAAATTAAGTGGTGGAGAAAAAAACAAAAGAATTTCAATAGCAAGATGCTTGCTTAAAAAAATAGTCCAATAGTTATTTTAGATGAAATAACAGCTTATTCTGATATAGAAAATGAAGCTAAAATACAAAAGTGCTATTAGAAATTTATTAAAAAGATAAAACAGCTATTATAATAGCTCACAGATTGTATACTATAAAAGATGTTGATAATATTATCGTGCTAAATGAAGGAAAAAAATTGTAGAAAGTGGAAAACACCAAGATTTAATCACAAAAAGAAAAATGGCTTATATAAACATCTTTGGGAGGTGAAATAAATAATGTTAAATAATTTAAAAAAATATTATTAGATAAAGATTACACTCCTGTAAAAAAAGCTACTTGTTATCAGTTATTAGATATTTTTATTTAATATGATAATTTACACTATTTTATTTTTTTAACAATATATTCACTGATAGAAAAAAATCTTTTACTATGGATAAAAATCTATTGGTATTCTGGACTTTTACTTATAGCCCTTATTTTTTTAAAAAAGTTATTTTTGGTGGTTGGGCTATGGTTAAAAATGCAAAAAAACAGGAAGTACAGCTTCAAAAGATTTAAGAATAGCAATGGGGGATCATGTTAAAAAAATTAAATTTAGGTTATTTTAATAGCCATAATTTAGGATATTTAATTAATATATTAACTATGGATATAACAGATTTTTGAACAAGCTGTAACTCATAATATTCCTGATTTATTAAAAAGTTTTTGTTTTGAGTATTTATTTGTTACTTATAACTTTCTTTATAAATTTCAAACTTGCTATAATTCAAATTATTGTTGTGTTATTGACTATACCTATTCTTAAAATTGGTGGAGAAAAAAATTGGAAAAAAATTGGAGTAGAAAAAAATCAGTGTCTGCTAAATTAATTTCAACTATTATAGAATATATAAGTGGAATCGAAGTTTTTAAAAAGTTTTTGGAGTTATAGGAGATAAATTTGAAAGATTAGAAAAAAAGGTTTTAGAGATTTAAAAAAATATTCTATAAAATTGGAACTTGTAGCTGTTCCTTATGTTTTACTTTTTCAAGTGATTATTGATTTGCTGTTCCCTATTCTTTTTATTGTTAGTAGTTAGATTTTTTTATGAATGGAGAATTGGAAGCTAAAAATGTTAGTAGGCTTTATAGTTTTTAAGTTTGACACTTACTAATGTTATAAGAAATTTTTTTCAGTTAGTTATTCTGTAACAAGATATTTATTTGTTTCAGTTGCTAAAATTTCTGATACTTTAAACTATCCTACTATTTCTTATAAGGATGAAGATTTTTAATTTTTTTCAAGTTATGATATAAGTTTTGAAGGTGTTGACTTCTCTTATACAGAAGATAGAAAAGTTTTAAAAAGATATCAATTTCACAGCAAAAAAATAATGAAATAACTGCCTTGGTTGGAAAATCTGGTTCTGGAAAAATCAACTGTTATGAGTTTGATAGCAAGATTTTTGGGATACAACAAAGGGAAGTATAAAAATTGGAGGAAAAAGATATAAAAGAGGTTAATCCTGATTCACTTTTTAAAAAAATATAAGTATGGTATTTCAAGATGTTTATTTGATAAATGATACTATCTATGAAAATATTAGGATAGGTAATTTAAATGCTAGTGAGAAAGAAATTATGAATGCTGCAAAAAAATAGCAAATTGTCATGATTTTTATTTCTAAATTACCTAAGGGTTATGATACTTATATAGGTGAAGAGGAAGTACACTATCAGGTGGAGAAAAAAACAAAAGGATTTCAATAGCAAGAGCATTATTGAAAAAAATTCTCCAATAATATTATTAGATGAAGCTACTGCCTCCCTTGATGCTGATAGTGAGCATGAAATAAAAAAATGGCTATAAATGAATTAATAAAAGATAAGACTGTTATAATTATTGCTCATAGATTGAATACTATAAAAGATGCAAATAAAAATAATAGTTATGGATGATAGAAAAAAATTATTGAAAGTGGTAATCATGAAAAATTAATGAATGATAGAGGAACTTATTATTCAATGTTTACTGCTATGGAAAAAAAGCAAAAAGAATTTAGTATATAACGTAGAAAAAAACAAAAAAAGCTATTGCATAATATAATCTTAATTCAAAAGTAAAGAAATAAGTGAGTTACATTATAATTTATAATTAAAATTTTTCTTTGAGTAAATAAATAATAGTTTTTCAATAAGATTACTGCGACGTCCTATAATGGTGAAAAGAGCCTTTGTGGAGCTCTAGAACCATTATAGGCTAACAAGTAATCGTTATATATAACTAAAGTTTATTAAAAATCTTTCAAAGAAAAATTTTTTTCTACTCAATAATGAACTATTTTTTTACTTTTTATTATTTTGCAATAGCTTTTTTTCTTCTTTATTCTGCTAAATCATTTTAAATATTGTATATTTATACTAGCCTTTATCAATAAATGAATTTAATACTCTTAATTCATTAGAAGTAGGATTTTTCTAGTTTTTCTTTATGCCTCTAACTTCTGTTCTAAAAGCTTTCAAACTTACTTAATATAGCTCTTCTATCTCTTTCCACTATTGGATTTTTCTAGCATTCTGTAATATTCATTACTTAGGCTAATATACTTTTTGATTTAAACTTGATTCCACTTCATTAAATGGTACAGTTGTATTAGTACAAGCATTGATTAATAAAATAGCAATAAACATTAAAAAAATCTTTTTCATTATTACATCCTCTTTTCTTTTTTTATTACCAAGATTGAATTTCTAATTTTTTTATCTCTTATCATAAGTTCATTAACTGCTTCAGCAACATTTTTTTATTTTCAAATAAAACAGCATTCACTTGCTCTATTATTGGAATTTCTACATTATATTTTCTAGCAACCATCAAAAGCAGACTTAGCACTGTATACACCTTCAACAACCATGTTAACTTCTTTTATAGCTTCATCTAAAGTTTTTCCTTGTCCTAGTAAAACTACCTGCTCTTCTATTTCTACTATGCATACTAGCACAAGTTACTATTAAGTCTCCTAAACCTGTAAGACCATAGAATGTAGATTGTTCTCCACCCATTGCAACTCCTAAAGAAGCAATCTCCTTTATTCCACGAGTTATAAGGGCAGCCTTTGTATTATCTCCATAGTTTAGCCCATCAGCTATTCCAGCAGCTAGAGCAATAACATTTTTTAAAGCTCCTCCTACTTCTACTCCAAGCATGTCAGGACTTGTGTATACTCTGAAAGCTGGATTCATAAAGATATTTTGCAAATACAATGTAAGCTCCTTATTATGAGCTGATACAACACAAGTAGTTGGTATACCCTTACCTACTTCTTCAGCATGGCTTGGACCTGATAACACTGCAACTTGTGGATTTTTATCTTTTAATTCTTCTTCTATAATATCTGTCATAGTTGCTAAAGTATCTTCTTCTAGTCCTTTTTGCAACATTGACTATAATTTGTTTCTCTTTAACAATATCTTTTAAAGATTTTGAAACAGATCTTACTGCCTTTGAAGGAACAGATAGGACTAAAATATCTTTATCAGTTACAGCTTCTTTTAAATCATCAGTCACCACTATATCCTCAGGAAGTAATATATTAGCTAATTTAGCTTTATTTTTCTCTAGTTATTTTTTTAATTCTTCAGCTTCCTTTTTTTATCAAAAGACCAAACTGTCAACTCATGTCCATTTTTTTGTGTAATAGAATAGTCAGGGCTATTCCCCATCCACCTGAACCAATAACTGATATCTTTGCCATTTTAACACCTCTCTGTTATACATAATAATTTTCTATTTCTAATTTTATTTTTTTGCCTTTTTAATGCCTCAATTATCATCATACTTGATGTATTATTTTTTTGAAAAAAACAAAAAAATTATCTTTTTTTACAGAAAATTTATTTTTTTATCTAAAGTCTTTATTATCTCAACCAATCTATGAGTTCTATGTACGAAATACAAAGTACCTATAGGCTTTAAAAAGTCTTTTAGCATTTTGAATGAACTCATCTAAATTCAATTTTATCTCATGTCTTGACAATGCTCTATGCTCATTCTCATTTATCTTTTTCCATTATCCTCCATATATGGTGGATTAGAAATTATAACATCGAAATAATTAGCATTCTTGTATTCCTTAACATCTAAAGCAAGTAAAATTAATCTTTTTCTATCTCATTTAGTTCTAAGGCCTTATTAGCTCTTTCAATATTTTCTTTCTGTATCTGAACCTCCCACGACTGACACCCTACGAGTGCTAGAGTCGCTAGGGTTCTTGGGTAGTAGTTGCTTCTATTAGCCAACTAAATTTACCAAAGCTATCCCCATAGTTCCTACGGTTCATATATTGTATATTTAAGCACTTATACCTAATATCCTTAGTCCTTCTTTTTAATATGTTTTTTTGGCTGCATTTATATCTCTATTATGTACAGCTCCACATACTGGACAAGTCCATTTTCTCACACTTAAATCTTTTTACTTCTTCATTTCTATACCCACAACAATTAAATATTTGGCTACTTGCAAAAAAATCTATCCACTCTTACTACTGTTTTCCCATACCATTTCGCTTTATATTCTAGTATTCTATTAAATTCACTCCATGATACATCTACAATATTTCTTACTAATTTATGATTTTTTTACCATATTTTTTTATTTGTAAATCTTCAATACAGATAATATCATATTCTTTTTATTAGCATTGTTGATAACTTTTTGCAAAAAAATCTTCTCTTTGATTTGATATTTTTCTCAAATAATCTTGCTACTTTTTATTCTAGCTTTATTCCTATTTGAACTACCCTTTGGTTTTTCGTGATAGTTTTTCTTTGTAATATTGCTAGTTTATTCAAAGATTTTTGTAAATATTTTGGATTTTCTATTGAGATTTCATCACTGGTAAGCGCAAAGTCCTTTTATACCTAAATCTATTCCAACATTCTTATTTGTACTTTCTAACTTTTTCTGCTTCTACATCTGCTACAACACAGAGATATATAATATTTTCCACTAGGTACTTGTGTTATTGTTGCATTTATTATTCTTCCTTGTGGTTTCATTTTTATCTCTTATTTTTTTAGTTTTTCCTAACTTAGGTACTTTTTATCCATTTATCTAAAAAAACTCTATATTATTATTTGTATAATTGGTTCTGTATGATTTTCTATTATCTTTCTTAGATTTAAATTTTGGATAGCCTCTTCCACTAAAGAAGTTTTTTATAGGCTTTATCTAAATCTTTTTAAAAGAATTTTTGTAAAGAAAATTTATCTACATCTTTTTAACCATTCTTTCTCTTGTTTTTAAAGCTGTCAGTGCTTTTGCTACATTGACTATATGACATAGACTTTTTCTCTTCGTTATATAGCTCTTGTTTTAAATCTAAAAAAATGATTATAGACATATCTTACACAACCAAAAGTACAATTTAATATTGTTAGTTGAGTTTTAGTTGGATAAAATCTAAAACTTATATGCTTTTTTTCCATGCGATTTCACCTCCATTTACCTATATATAGTATACTACTTTTTATACTATAAGTAAATGAAAAAGTAAAAACTTTTTCTAAATATATGAACCTAAAACTGACTCAGTCGTTTTTAGAGGTTGTCGTTCACATAAGTACGCTACCACTTATGCAGTTCTCTTGGCATATACACTCCTTAATAAATTAAGGAGATTAGCCTTGAACTTCTTAATATTTCTATTAAGCACAGACTATATCTTATCCCACAGCTTTATCTGTTTGGGTCTACCCACTTCCACTAGCTTTTAGTGTACTTCCCTCAGGAGGAATAGTCGTTGAACCTTACCTTTCGGTCTTGGCTGCTGATTGCCCATTATCTTAACACTTAGGATTTAACCTTATGCCATCTAGTATATTTTTTTCTGCTTTCGCCACTTTCACATTTGTACCATATTATTTAGGTACTATGTTGTAGTTATACTAGCTTTAGGGGTTTCCAGCAATTCGAGTAGTATTGGATAGCTTTTTAAAGTTGCTACCTCTACATACATATTTCTATATATGCTGACTATACTTAATGGTCTAACTCATGACTGACACCCTACGAGTGCTAGAGTCACAAGTGTGCGACCATATTTTTAATCAATTCCAACAATTTCTTCTATCATAGCATTATCAGATAGAAGTATAGGAAGTATTCCATTCCCTGTACCTATATCCAATAGCTTTATATTTCTTTTAGATAAAGACTTTTTTTAAATAGTTAAAAAAGCAATATAGTATCTTCAGCGTATTTATATCCACCTTTTTTTGAATAATTTTATATTTCTTATCCAATTCTTCTATAATTTCATCATCTTTTTAACATATTATTCTTTCTCTAAAATTTTTATTTTTCAATTTCCTCTTTTTGTTTTCATATTTTTTTAAGATACTAGCTTCTTTTCTATTGAATTTTTATATCATCTATTGAAAATCTTGATATCCCCTTATCTTTTAACATCTACATATAGGAAGTTATTTAGTGGACTTATACTAACAACCTTACCTTCACCTATTTCAGTTTTTTTACTGATTGGTTTACTGCTGGGAAGTTATTAAGTGCTTCTTCATACTGGCTGTATTCGTAGTTTATACAACATAATAATCTACCACATACACCTGATATTTTTAGTAGGATTTATTACAAGCCCTTGGTCTCTTGCCATTTTAACTGAAACAGAGTCAAACTTATTAATAAAAGTTTTTACAACACAACTCTTTTCCACAAGGACCAATATTTCCTAAAATTCTAGCCTCATCTCTTACACCAATTTGTCTCAATTCTATTCTTGTTTTTAAACATCACTGCTAAGTCTTTTTACAAGTTCTCTAAAATCTATTCTTCCATTGGCTGTAAAAATAGAATATCAATTTTTGATTTATCGAAAGTATATTCACAAGTGATTAACTTCATTTCAAGTTGATGTTTTCTAATCTTTTTCCTTACAAGCTATAAAAGGCTTCATCTGCTTCTTTTTCTTTTGCTTGTTATAGATTTCAATCTCTTTTTCACTTGCTAATTTTTAAAACTGGTTTTATAGGTAAAAACTAAGTCTTTTTTTCCTTCATTGGTAAGGGACTATTAGAAGCTATACCTAACTCAGTTCCTCTTATAGTTTCAACGATAACCTTGTCATTTTTTTGTATGTTTCATCACCTAATACTTCAAAAATAGTATCTCTTTTTTGTAGTTTCAAAAGTTACTATTAAAACCTTGTGGATTCTCTCTGGATCCGTGCTTACTATCTGTGTATTTTTCATCTATAATATTATTTTTCCATATTCTCTCTAATCTATATCAATCCTTCTTCTAAAAAAACTAAAGTAGGAATCTCTTGTTATTATTATATGTTCTATTAATAAAGCTCCAAAAATTTTTAAGTCCTTTTTGCTATTTCATTTGTTATATCTATATCACACTTTGAAGGACAAGTATTTCCTGAAGGGTGATTATGAGCTATAATTATTGACTTAGCATTTTCCATTATTACCCTTTTATATATTTCTCTTGGATAAATTGAGCTTCTATCTAAAGTTCCTGATGAACTTTCTTCAAAAAGCTATTACTTCATTTGAGCTTGAAAGATAGATAACATAAAAATTTTTCTACATCTTCATATCCTATTTTTATTTCTTAAAAAAACTTAATAAAACTTCTTTATCAGTTATTTTATTTTTTTATCATCTTTAATTAATTTTTTTATTTTTTTAATTTATCTTCATATATTTTTCTGGCAAAGCTCCCATCATTTTTTTAGAAATGTTATAGCCACATCTCCTAAACCATTGATAGTTTTTAACTCTAGAGTATCTGCTTTAAGTACATTGGCTAAAGTTTTAAATTTTTTTATTAGTTCCTTAGCTATAGCTTTAGTATCTTTTCTTGGAATAACATAGAAAAAGCAATAACTCTAAAAATCTCATAGTCTTCTAAACCATTAAATCCATTTTTCAAGAAATCTTTTTCTAACTCTTTCTCTGTGTCCTATTGCATAATCCTTAGTTTTTTTCTTCTGCCATAATAATTAGCTCCTATTTAAAAAAATAATTTATATACTTCTTCTGGACTCTTCATAGTATTAATCATTTCTATTGCACAAGCAATTATAGGATAGGCAAGAACAGCTCCTGTTCCTTCACCTAGTCTCATATTCATATTTAAAAAAAGTTTTTTTCTTTTAAATAGTCTAAAATAATATTTACCCTGGTTCTTCACTCTTATGAGTAAATAATAAGTAATCTTGAATATTTTTTTATTTAACTTACAAAGCTAATAGTGCTGCAACAGATGATATAAAGCCATCAACAAGCATAAGCTTTTTTTATTAAGAGCTGCCCTATATACATTCCAAGCATACAAGCTAAGTCAAAACCTCCAACTGCAGCCATCATTTCAATAGGATTCATATCAAAAGTTCCATATCTTTCCTAAAGCTTCCACTATTATTTTTTTCTTTTTTTGCTTAAGCCTTCATCTGATAGGCCTCCACCTCTCCCTACAACTACATCTATATTTTCTCTTGTTACAGAGTATAGAAGTGCTGAACTTGTAGTAGTATTAGCTATACCCATTTCTCCATTTGAAAAAAATATCGTAGTCTTGAGCTCTTTCATTTATTAAATCTATACCCGTAAAAAAATAGCTTGTAGACATTCTTCCATAGACATAGCTTTTTTTCTTTGTAAAAAAATTATTTGTTCCTCTTTTTAACTTTTCTATGAATTAAATTAGGATATTCTCTTTTTTTATGTCGTTCTTCATTCCTATATCAACAACATTTAAGTCTACACCTAAAGTCTTTGTAAATATACCTATACAAGCTATATTATTTAACATAGCCTCAGAAACTATTGGAGTATATTCAATAGGACAAGATGATACTCCTTCTTCTATAACTCCATTGTCTGCTGAAACAAGTATATGGCATTTTTCTATCTAATTTCTTTATAGGATAACCATAGATAGAGGCAACTTTTTTTACAAATTTCTTCTAAAACTCCTAAGCAATCCTTAGGTTTCATCTTTCTATCAAGCTCAGCTTGAGCTTCTTTAATTGCTGAACTATCTACAGGCTCTATTTTTACTGATTAAATCAAATAAAAAAATTTTATATCTTTCATTTTTTTTACCAACTCTCTAATATAATTTAGTAAGATAACTGAAATTAAAATCTCCTTCAAAGATTACAATAGAACAATTATCTACTTTAAATTTCCAATAGGTATCTAAAGTCCCTGAAACAAAAATAACTGATTATACAGTTTATTATCCCCCAATGAGAAATAATAAGGTTGTCTTTTGTATAATCTAAAGTTTCTAAAAAAATGAAACAGCTCTTTGATATAGCTCTTCGAGACTTTCTCCTGTTATATAATTAAAACTTTTCCAATTTTTTTCCATTTCTTTTTACTTCATTTGGATATTGTTCAGAAATTTCTTTAAATGTTAAACCTTCAAAAAAATTCCAAAATTTATTTCTTCTAATCTACTATCATAGATTATTTCTTTATCCAAATAATTACAAATTTCTGCTGTTTCTCTTGTTCTTTCTAAAGGGCTAGAATAGATACAATCATAAGCTATATTTGAAAGTTTTTTTCCTTTGCCATATAGGCTTGTTCTATTCCCAAGTCATTTAAAGGTGGATTTAACTTTCCAAAATATAGATTTTTGAGCATTCATTTCTGTCTGCCCATGTCTTATTAAAATTAATTTTCCCATATTATTTCCTTATAAGAAAAAAAGTAGGCACAACTATAACTAAGAATAGATATACAAGGCTTGATATTTCAAGTAAAAGCACCTAAAAGTATCTCCTGTTATTCCACCTATTTTTTTCTTTCTATCAATTTAGAGAAAGAAAAAGCAAATAGTCCTAGTATTGCAATTATAAGTAAATTAATTCCTAATCTTGTCATAACAAAATCTAAAGGTAATTCAAGTGATAAACTACTATTTATCATATAGAATAACATAGCACTGCTATATACTACAGTTATCAATGATGCAATAATAACTCCATTAGCTTTTGTATTATCAACAAAAGTTTTACCCATTCCACTTCCTCTAGCATAAGGAGCTGAAGCACAACTGATAACACTACAAAGTCTTGCTACAACTGGATAAGTTAATACAGCAAAAACTGTTTCTCCTTGATCTTCCATCAATAAAGAATATAGTAATACAAACTTTATTAAGAAATATAGGATTAATGCTAAAAGCACCGTTACTACCTAATCTTGAATCTTTCATTATTTCAAGCATTTTATGTTTACTTCTATAACTAAAAAAATTCCATCAAAAGTATCTGCTAAACCATCAAGATGTAAAAGCTCCTGTTGAGATTAAATCTGTTAAAATTACTACCAATATGATTATTGGTAAAAAAAGCCGAAAAAAGATAAATTGCTCAAGACATAAGAAAACACTATAGAAAAGAATAATAGAATAAAAACCTATTACTACTCCTACAAGTGGAAAAAGTTTCATTGACTTTTCCAAGCTTTTTCCTCGTCATAATCTATTTTTTTGGCATTGGTATTCTTGTCATAAACGATAAAAAGTAATAAAAAAACCTTTCATATTTCCTCCCATTATTTAATTTTTTTACTTTTTATTCCTGAAACAGCTAAATAAGCTTCATCAGAATTCTTTTGCAACAAGCTGATTGATTCTTCCACAAATATCTCTAAAGTGTCTACCTAAAGGATAATCAGGCACAAGTCCTGAACCAATTTCATTTGTTACAAAAAAACACAGTCAGTCTTTTTTTGATTTAATAAATTCTAAAAAAATTAGACATTTCTTCTTCAATTTGATCTTCTATTTCTTGAACTACAGATAAATCTACTTTTATCCCAATCTATATCTCTATCCATTATCATGAAATTAGAAACAAAAATTTGTAATACAGTCAAATAAAAATCACATCAGTACTATCTATATCATTTTTTTACAAGAGAGATAAGATTTTTTTAAAAACCTTCTATCGTTTTTCCAAGTGTTACCTCTTCTTTTTAATATGTCTTTCAATTCTATCTTGCATTTCATCATCAAAAAGCTATAGCTGTAGCAAAAATAAATTTTATTTTTTTATATTTTTTTGTTCGTAAATATATTCTTCAGCAAATTTACTTTTTCCACTTCTACTTCCACCAGTAAAAAAATATAATCTTTCCCATATTAGTCTCCTTGAATATTATATCCTTAATTATATCATATTTTTTTATAAAAAAACATAGGTTGCTAACAAAAAAATCAGCAACCTAGATAAATCATTTATTTTATTTAATTTGAAATTCTTTTTATTTCTTCTTGAACTTTTTCGTAGTTTATTTTTGCTTTCTTTAATAGCCTTTTATAATTTTTTTCTTGCCTCTTCTTCTTCAAGAAAGAAACCAAATGAAATAACTTTTTAGATTTTTAATTTTATTTTTTTAAAAGTCTACATTTTTTTCTATATTTTTTTATGAAAAAAAGTATCTGGTCTATAAGGACTCAAAAAGAAAGGATCTTTTATATTCTAAATCTGTGATTTCATCAAATTTTATTTTATGCTTTTCTATTCTCTCCTTCTTATTAATATGAAAAAAATAATGATTTCATCTTCTTTTTATAAATAATTCTTCAATAATGTATTTATACTTCTCACATCTATTACAGTCAATTAACATTAATAAAGGAAGTAATAAAGAGGAAAATAGAATTACCATAATATTAATTATGGAAGACCTTTGTTGATAAAGAAGTAATAAAAATACCTGAGAAGAAAAATATTAAAAAAATTTTTTTATAATCTTTTTTTAAATCTTTTTAAAAAAATGTCTACTATCACATAAAAAAATGCAAAGTTTTATTTTTTTCATAGGCATCACTCAAACCCTTAATATCCATTTTTAATAATATCTGCTTTTCTAATCTCATTTCATATTTAAAAAAATCTAAAAAAATTTCTATCTATTCAAGAGAAATTTTTTTACAAACTCTCCTGTTTCTAAATTTTTGAATACTTTTTTTATATCTCTTGTTATTATATCAAAAAGTAAATTTATAGTTATCTAGTTGTCCATCAAATTTCTCTTTTTTTCTATATCAGCATCCAATGTTTTACTCCAATATAAAGAACCATATATATCCTGTAAATTTTTACATTCTAGATAATTTTTTTAATTTTATCTTTTGGAAAACTAAAATCTTTTTCCATCTTTCTTTACAAAAGAAAAAAACCTATTATATTATCTGCTAAATCTACTATAACAACTAATTCTTTATACTTTTTTTGATAAATAAACTTCTTCAAAATCATCATAATATAAGTCATATATATTTATTATTTCATCAGTTAGTGCTATTCCTACTTTTAAAGTATTATCTATTTGAAAATTTTCATCAAATATTTTCATTAGTAAGACTTCTCCAAATTTTAAATAAATAAATACTTGTATGTATTCATAAGGCTTATATATTAATGAAAAAGTTAAAGGATTATATTCTGTATTACTATTATTTAATTCAGGAAAAATTTCTTCTATAGTTTCTCCTAAATAAATATTTTTTTATATCTGTATTCCATTTCATCACCTTTTTTTAATTTCTCCAACTCATTTTTTTAGAAAATTCTATAATTGTCACGCTATAATTAGCATCAAAAAAATGTATAACTTGTTCAATTTTTTTATTTCTATAAAAATACTCTCGTAAAGGCTTCTAGTTCTAAGTCATTAAGAAATCCATACATCTCAGTATGATAAGCTAACTCTTCTATTGTATAAGTAAAAATTTTTGACATCTTTTAGAATTAATACTTTATTAAAATATTTTTTTCATATCCATAATAATTTTTTTATAAAAAAATATAACAATGAATTTTTTTATATTCTAAACTGTCTATTACTATATTATCTAGTTTCATATTTATACCTCTATTTCAACCCTTACTCCTTCTTTTTGATATTACTAAATTACTGATTTTTATTTACTTCTGCCTCTGATCTTGTGAAGAAATATCTTTTTAAATATTTAGAATAATGTTCTGTTTTTTTCAAAAAAATATTCCTCTATTCTCTCCATCTATTTCAACAAAGTAAGAATAAAAATGATTTTTATTATTAATATTATTTCAGTATTCTCTAAATATTTATGCTCAATTCCATTTTCTTTTAATACTTGAATTTCTTTTTTTATTAAGAGAGTTTGAAGATAATTTTAAGTTCAATAAAATCAAATTCATCATCTTCCATTAAATACCTAATGTTATATTTTACTTCCATTTTTACTCCTAATCATAAATATCTCCATCAACCTTTGGTATTTCTACTTTTTTTAATATTAGTAATTTTTTTACCAATTTATTTTTGTAAAAGCCAGATTTAAGTCTATTTCTCTCTTTAGCTTTTCTTTAATGTCCTTCTACTATCTCTTATTTCGTTTATATCTTCTTTTAACTTTGACATAGTTACTTCTTTTCCATCTGTTCCATTGTATCCAACCAAAAACTTTTTTTATCTTGATTTTCTTTTTTTAGAAAGTATATAAGAATAGAAACTGTCTAATTCTACTTCTTCAAAATATATGTTTTTAAATACTTCTAAATATTCAACTGCATCATAACTTCCATTAACTATATAGTTATTATCTTTTTTTAGCTATAAATAATATTTCTTCATCAATAATTTTATTTAAAAATAAAATCATATCTTTCATCTAATGGAGAATTATATTTCTCACTTAAATTTTCAATTTTTTTGATTAAAGAATAATTTGTTTTGTTCTTCTATAACCATTTCCTTTAATTCATTATAGTTTTTTTATAAATTTATTATTATCATAACTTTGTGAAAATGAATATGGATCAGCATCAACAAATATTTTATATTCCTTCCCTGATTTTTGTTTCAATTGTTATTCTTTCATAAGGTTTAAAAAAATTGTTATATAATTTAAAGGATTAGAGCTATTGGCATATGCTTTAGGAATTTTAGAGCCTTTGTCTATAATATCCTGAATATCTAATAATGGAATTCTTAATTTTTTTAAAAATAAATTTAAATAAAAAAATTCTTCTATAAATCAGATTATCATCTTCAATATAACATTCTTCCCTTGGGATAAAATATAATATTCCATTTTTTTATCGCTCTCATTATTAAATATAAAAAAATAACTGAAAGTAATATGCCATATATTGAGCCAAAATTGACACCATCAAACGATGATAAGATACCATAAAAAAATAATCCTGTAAAAGAAGCTACAAAGGGAAGAACAAATATAGGTATTATATATATAATAAAAGGTTGACTATCATTTTTTTACTTTTTTTCATTATATCATCATTTTCCTTTTTGAAGAGTTCTTAGTTCAGTTATTATCGTTTTTAACAGCCTCTATATTTTTCAGCTGTTCTTTCAGGATTATTAGTTACCTTTTTTTATAAGTTTTTTTACTTTTTCACTTGGTTCCCATTTTTCAACTCCTATATATCCTAATTTTAACATAAGTTTAAGACTTGTTTCTTCTGATTTAGCACTAACAGATACTTCATCTTTGTCATTATTTCTCCTCCAATTCCTACTCCAAAAAGCACTCACACCAAATTCTATTTTCGCTGTCTTTTTCTTAAAAGATTTTTTTTATTGGTTTTCCTTTTTTTCATAACCTTCAATTCCAAAATCGAATTTTACAGGCATTACTTCTTTTTTTAATATCTTTTAAATTATAATTTACTCCAGCTGCACCCTCTACTTTCCAAATCCATCCATATTCTTCTTCACCTGTTATTACATTTGGATTATTTCTTATACTTGCTAGGGTATCTTCTGTTGCTTCTTTAGCTACCATAACTTTTTGTTCTGTCTTCTAATTTATCTCCTGAATAATTAGCTATTGTTTGAGTTCCTGTCTTATTATCTTCTTTACTGTAATGTCCAAACTCATGTCCTAAAGCATTTAGTATTTTATCTCTATCTAGGCTAGCTAATTGCTTTCTATCAAATACTACTACATTTGTTAATGTGTCTGTATAAAATGGTCCATTTGGATCTGTTACATCTGTTAGTACCATCTTTATGTCTGGCCCTGCATATCCTTTTTGCTCTTAGGGCATCATTTAATAACTTATTCATTACTGATATTTGTTCTAATTGTATTTTTATATTTTCTACTCATCATTTCTTGCTAATTAATTTTTAAATAGACACTGATTAGTGTTTAAAGTAATATTAGGAGCAATATAATAAAAGCTGATAAAGAAAAAAATAAAAGGAATTTTTTTGATATATCTTTTTTTAATTTTTTTACAATTTATTAAAAAAATAGTATAAATATCAAGCAAATAAAAGTAAATCCATTCTTTAAAAATCAATTTTTAAACTTTAATAAAAATTCTGTAGAGAGGTAAATAAAATTTTGAAAAATATAATTAACATACTTAATAATTTACAGAATATAAAAAAATATAATAATTTTTTTATCCCAATATTTTTATTAGAAATATTATCTCTAACACTAATATAAATTCATATATGGGTACTGAAAGATATAATAAAAATTTCACTACTTCTAATCATAAAATTCTCCTTAAAAATTTTTTTATCTATAACATTCTATCTATCAAACTAAAAAAATATCAATTTTAAACAAAAATAAATAATAATTTAAGGTAAGTATACTATCCATTACTATAATAAAAAAAGTTTATCTTATCTTTATAATCTTTTTATCTTTTTTTAGAATAGAATATTAAAAATCATTAAAAAAATATAAAAGAAAAAAATTAAATGTAATTTATATCCCCAAAAAAAGAAATAGTATATTTTTTTCAAAAAAATATTCAATGAAATATATATAATAAAAAAATGGTTAATCTTAGTTAATAAAAAAATAATAATAATTTAATTTTTGTTAAAATTAAATGATAATAAAAATAATTTGATATAAAGTGAATATTATATAAACTGAACTAAAAAAATAAATACTAGAAAGAATTCAATTTCCATTTATTCTCCTTCTCCAAGTTTACTTCTTGATAACTTTTCATAATCTTTATAAACTGATAAAGAAATTTGTCCTCTATAATTACAGTAACTTTTTAAAAATTTAGATCCCAATAATATAATTTTTGATAAACTTGATAAAAATTTTTTTCTATCTTCTTTAGTAGTAGGATCCTTTTTCATTTACACCAAATTCTTCCCTAAGCTGAAATATCAGCATCAAAAATGCTTTAAAAGACCTTTTTAATTTTTTTCCTTTCCTTGCCAAGATCCCTACATTATATGTTGCATTATTTACATTATCTCTAACTATCTCTCCAGTTTTTTTATTAACAACAACTTCCTCTCCAAAAATTATTTTGTGTATTTTTCTATTTGGAAAAGTTGTATCAATATACCATTCTCCTGTCTTAGAATCTATGAAGATACTATGTAATTGTGCAAATGTCCAAACTCATGTCCTAGTATATTTAGTATTTTATCTCTATCTAGGGCTAGCTAATTCCCTTCTATCAAATACTACCACATTTGTTAAGGTATCTGTATAAAATGGTCCATTTGGATCTTTTTACATCTGTTAGTACCATTTTTATATCTGGTCCTGCATATCCTTTCGCTCTTAGGGTATCATTTAATAACTTATTCATTACTGATACTTGTTTTTTTCTTGAAGAGCATCATCTATTTTTTTCCATTCTTTATAGCTTTTTTTTATCTAGTATTGATAAGTATTCTGGATTCTTTTTCTACTTGATCACTATTGCTCATCCTAATAAATTTCTTTTAAAAATTAATTATATTACTTTTTTTAAATAACCTCTGGTAATATAAAAAATTAATGTGAAAAATATCTAAAATTATGTTTCCTATCAGATATTCATAAAAAAATTAGTATACCCATCATAATTTCTAATTTATTTTTTTCTTATATTTTATCTTTAAAAATTAAGAGAACAATAATTCCTAAAAATATAAATATATTTTTCTAAAATTAGCTGGACAAAAAAATATAAAATTTTTTTGTTGCTAAAAAAATGAATAATTAATCATTCCAAAGATTTTTTTACTCAAATTAATTTCAATAAATAGAAAAAAATTAAATTTAAAAGAATCATAAAATAAAATATAATTCCATAAGGTAATGATGATTGAGTAATTTTTTTATTATACTATGCAAATTATTTAAAAAAGTTCAAAAATTTTTATCATTATTTTATCTCCATTTATTCATATATTCTTGATATATTTTATAATTTAATTTCCCATTTTTATCAACTACTTCTCTAAATAAATAATCTTTAAAAATATAATTTTTGATATCTCATATAATTCCTCTCTTTGAGCTTTTGTAAGCTTGTCTTTTGAGTTAACCCCATAATCTATTCAAGCTGGAACACCTATACCCAAATGTATTATATTCTCATAAGCTACATCAAAATCTAAAAAAATTATAACTTCCTTCCCAAACACCCATATTATATGTACCATTATTTATTCCATCATTTATTATTTCACCAGTTTTTTTATTAATAACAACTTCTTTTTCCTTTTTTTATTTACATATTTTTCATTTGGAAATTTTTGTGTTGATATAAACCTCTCCATTTTCATCTATTTCTATATTATGTAACTGAGCCATTGAATCAGGTAATTTATCATATAGTTCTTTTTCTAATTCTGTTCTTTTTGTCATCTTTTTCTGAAGCAATTTTTTTGCTCTTAATTTAGCCTGTTCTTTTTCAAAATCTTCTTTATCCTTAAAAAAACAACATTATTAGTATCTTGAATATAATAATAAGTGTATTTTTTTAGGATTATTTAAAAATTTCTTCTTTTTGTTACTTTATACATTTTTAGATAATAAATGTATATTATCTTTTACAAACTTTTCAGCTTCTAAATATTTATCAAAAATTTTTTTCCAATCTACATAATGTTCCTTATCTTTCTCAGGCACAAGTTTTGCTTCTGCAAATTGTTGTTCTATACTCTTTTTGATCCTATACTTATTTCTCAAGTTATTTAGATAGTCAGCTTTTTACTTTTTTTGTCCTGCTACTTCAAAATCTGTATTTAAAGCTGTAGCTCTATTTATTTGTTCTTTATCTACCTTATCATGTTTTACTGATACATTTGGCACATTTTCATTATGTACTGATGATTTTTGATTTACTCTTATTATATGAAACACCAGCTGTAAATACATTATTCATAATTTTTTTAATTTATAATACTAGTAACTATTGTTCCTACTTACTCTCTTTATTTTTATATTTTTTTCAATTCTTTTTACTTTCATTTTTTTAAATAAAGAAACATACAAATAACTAACTATTATATATGCTAAAAAGTATATGTAATATATGTAATTCTAACCCACTTAATTCAAGTGTAGAACTGATTAGATTAAAAAAATATAAATATAATATACCATAATAACTCTATTAATGCATATCCTAGATAAAATTTACTTCTCTTTGTTATAGAATATACAAATAATATTAGAATTAATAAAATTGTTTCTAATGCTATACATATTAATAAACTTTCTATTATTATTTTATTAAAAATATTTAAAAACTTTCTATTATTAGAGACCAAAAATAAAAAGAGCCCAATTTTTTTACATTTAAATTTTTTTATATTTTTTTGAATTGTAAAAATACTATTATTCCAAATAATTCAAATGAAATAAAAAAATAATTACTTCTTCATAATATGGAGAACCTAAATTTTGAGATCATATATTAATAAAATTATAAATAAAAAGTGAAATATTAAAAAAATATAATATTTTTTTCATAAAAATTATCTATTATTTTATTTCTTTTTAATTTCTTTTTAGTAACATAAAGTATAGAAAAGTTAGTATTCCATATAATAAAAAAATTTTTCAATATAAAAATTTAAAAAAATTATCTTTAATATTAAAATTAAATGTATTTAAGATTAATGATATTGTAAATAAAAAAACAAATTTAGAATCATATATAAAAAAATATAAATTTTTCTTCAACTAAAAAAATATTATAAACAAATATAAAATTATTGGTAATTCAATTAACATAATAATAGTAATAGAACTCTCTAAATAAGTTATTCCAAAATAATTCAAAAAAATTATAATAAAAAAAGATAAGAGACTCAAAAAAATATTTTTTTACACTATTAAATAATATATCTTTTTTTAAAAAAATAAAAAGATAGAGACCCTCAGTATTTCAAATGATAGAAAAAGATAATAATTTTTGTATAGCTCTCATTTCCTATATCTTTATTACTATATATAAAATAGTAAATATAGAAAAATGAAGTAGCAATAAAATATAATTTTTTTATATTATTTTTTTATATCATTTTTCATTTAAAAACTCCTTATTTCAGGAGAGAATTCTTAAATAAAATCCTCTCCCTACTTTATTAATTATCTTTTTGGTATTTCTTATCAATATCCACATCATGCCTGTAACACAATTTTTTTATTTCTATAACAATAAAAAGTAATAAATTTTACTTGAAAAATATATAATCTTTTATATTATTTTTTTATCTATCAAGCTTTATTCTTTTTAAAAATACTTATCATCAATAATTCTATTACTTCCTGGATCCAATCCTGGCATATCTCTATTGAAATTTATAATTTTTTTATTTTTTTCAGCTAGTGTATTCATAAATGCATTACAATTATATAGCTGTTAATATTTCTACTCTATGATTATTAAAATTTATAGAAAAAAATATTCAATACCCAACATTATTAATATAAAAAGTTTATATTTGAATTTGTTCCTTTCAAATGTAGTAAAATCCTAATAAAAACTAAAAAAATACGACAAATAATAGATTGCTCTTGTTTTTAAAAAAATTTTTTTCCACATAATCCCTCTCCTATTCAAAAAAATCTAAAAAGAAGAAAAATAAAAACATTATAAATTCATACAAAAAAATGTTAAACAAATTTTAGTAAAAAAATATTGTTTTGATAATTTTATAAATCTAACACATATAACTACAAATGGAAAGAAAAAAATACTATAAATAAAAAGTTCTATAAATTAGCCCATCTGGAAGAGAAGTAAAAGTAGTAAAATATTGGTATGCTTAATAATAAAATTACTACTCTATAAATATAATTTCTAAAAAAATATTTCTTTTTTTCTATAAAAAAATACAGCAAAAGATGGTTTTAAAAAAACTGTAAGATAACTATATACAGTAGCTATTTCTAGCTCCTTATTTATCCCTATTTTTATTTAATATTTCCAAATCAATTAATAAAAAAATAAAAAAATAAAAATCAAAAAAATATTATTATATAAATTTTCATTTACTATCACCTATTACTTTTTCTATTCTTATTCTTTGTTCAGTACCAGGAGCAAATCTTTTAAATTTTTAAATATTCTACTTCTTCTCTTCCTCTTGAAATTGGTAAAAATACGATTTGTAATCACTTTCTTTTCTATTGGTTCTATTAGACTAAAAAGAAATAGAATGACAATTTCTAATAAACATATTATAATCTATATAATTTGCATTTTCTATATATCTTTTTAGAGTTTAGAAAAAAATTTTTTTAAGCTGGCTCAGTATCATTTTTCTATATCTGAGGTAATTTGCTGAACAATATAACCTTCTTCAGAGTTACTATTAGTTTCTAATGCTAGCTTAAATGCTCTAATATCTGATGGATCATTAATTCTTAGAACAAGTCTTCCTCAGCTTCTCCTTTATCTTTTTCACCATTATAACCTGCAATAATCCAACCTCTTTTTACCATTTTTTTAATTGAATAGGTTCTCCTAAAAATTTAAATTCTTCTTTTACTGTACCATCTTTTTCAAAAAAATCACTTTGTATATTTGGAAATACTGGAATAAAAGAGTGTGCTGCAAATTTAACTCCTTTAACTGGTCTTTCTCCTAGATATATACTATATTCCCTTCTATCCATAGGAATACTTTCAGCTAGTTTTTTTCCTTCTTCTCCTGTTATTACATTCGGATTATTTCTTATACTTGCTAAAGTTCTATTTATCTTTTTTTATAAATAAAACATACTCTATTAATGTTAATAGAGAATATGGAATTAAAAAAATACCCAGTGTAATGATGTGTATTTTGTAAATAAAAATCCTATAAAAAAATTAAATAAATAAGAAAAAAATCAAATTTTTTTAAATAAGTCATAGCGATACTTCTCCTATCAACAAAAAAATAATCATAATTAAACAGTATGTAATACATAAATATAAAAGAATAAGTACTATTTTTCCATATTTTTAAATGGTGAATTTTTATATATACATATAAAATCAATTATTAGTGTAAATAGAAATAAAAATATAGTAGATTATTCCACTTTGAATAATAAATTCTATATTTAAGAATAGTCCAATAAAAATAAAATGCTGGAAATACAAATAAAAATAAATCTTAATAAAAATAAAATATAAAAATACTATATTTTCTATTATTTATAAAAAAATATAAAAGAATTATTTTAAGTATAAAAAAATGTACTAATTACTCCATATAAAATTTCCCTTGAAGCTCTAAAAAAATAGTTTCACTCAAAAAAATATTAGAAAGAATAAATATAACAAATCACTTATTTGTGCTAGCAAAAACATCTTATTCCTCCATTTTTCTTAAATATTTTTTTCTTTTTTTATTACCTTTATTTTTCATCTTATTCTCCCACACAAAGATTACACTTTTAGGGTATCATTTTAGAATTTTTTTCATTAATATACTCCTACTATCTCTTATTTCATTATATCTTCTTTTTAACTTTGACATAGTTACTTCTTTCCCATCAATACCATTGTATCCAACAAAAACTTTTTTTTATCTTGATTTTTCTTTTTTTAGAAAGTACATAAGAATAAAAAGTGTCTAATTCTGCTTCTTCAAAAATATGTTTTTAAATACCTCTAAATATTCAACCGCATCATAACTTTCATTAACTATATATTTGTTATCTTTGACTGTCTAGACAAATCATTTATTTTATTTTAAAAAAGAATTAAAAGCAAAGCTACAATTAAATTTATATCTCCCATTAAAAAAATAATTCCAAAAATTTCTATTTTTTTCTTTTTTTATTATAGAACATGAAAAAAAGCTAGTGTAACAACTCCAATAACATACAAATAAAAAAACCTAAAAATATTTTTTTAGAATAAAAGTAATAAATAAGCAATAGCCACAAAAAGCTATTATTTTTATGTACTGAAAAATAAAATTATTCTCATTCTACTATTTTTGTAAAGGACTATTAGCTGGACTATTACAACTAATATGTAAGCTACTAAAAAAATTATATAATTACTTTCTAAATAATTTATTATTTCTTTTTAGAAAAATTTCCATTATTCATTGAATTCCACCTCTATATCTTCTAATATTTTTTTATTTCTTCTGCTTTTTTTCTCAGATATCCTAAATCCCCACTTATATTTTTTTATCATTATCAATGATAAATGTTATTATACACATTTCCTTAAAAACTTGCTCTTGTAAAGAAAAAAATGTTCTTTTTGTAACTAAAATTTCCACTTTTATTTTATTTTTTTGAAGTCAGTTTTAAATTTACTCCATGTCCTATTATATTTATTATTTTTTTATCTTTTTATAATCTCAATCTTTTTCTAAACTTAGATTATAATATAATGTTCCTGTAAAACAAACTCCCCAAAAAAATTATCCAGACACAAAGAATCTCATACATAAAAAAATATTCTCTAAGAGTTCATGATTTTTCAAAGGCACCAAAGTTTTTTTAAAAATAACAAATAAAATTGATAATATTGGAAAAATGAAGTATTAGAAATAACACTAAATATTTTTTTCTTAATTATTCCTTTTTTTATAGTAATTTTATTTTTTTATCATTTTGTATTTTTTTATATTGTCCATTTTTTTAATCTCCATTATAGTAATTATCATAATAACTTCTTATTTGAGACGGAAGAGTTCTTGTTTTATAATATTCATTATAAGATTTATATTTAGTTTCACTAATAGGTTTTTCCATAATCTAAGAAGGATGTATGAAATTCTTTTTTTAATGGCATAAATCCTGTCCCAACATAAACTCTAACTCCTTTAGCATGGAGAAAATCTCCTAATATTCCTCTGTTTTTCAACATGTTCAGTTAAAAACATCGGCTCCTATAGAGACTCCTCCTCTTAATATAATACTTCCTCCTACTGATTTTGTTAATTTTTCTATTTCTTCTCGACTATCTTTCCAATATGGTCAATTCCTATCCCTACACTTATATCAGGGAACCAAATCCTACACTTCCAGTAATTAAATTATATTCTTCCACTTCTCCAGTTTTATGTTTAAAAGAAGTGTAATGTGAAATAGTTCCACTAACTCTTCCACCAAAAGAGTATGCTGCTGTACCAAAAAAATTTCTTCAGTGTGATATTCCCTTCTCTCCATAGGAATACTTTCAGCAAGTTTCTTTCCTTCTTCTCCTGTTATTACATTCGGATTATTTCTTATACTTGCTAAGGTATCTTCTGTTGCTTCTTTAGCTATCATAGCTTTTTGTTCTATCTTCTAATTTAGCTCCTGTATAATTAGCTATAGTTTGGTTTTCTGTCTTATTATTTTTCTTTACTATAATGTCCAAATTCATGTCCTAAAGCATTTAGTATTTCATCTCTATCTAGGCTAGCTAACATCTTTCTATCAAATACTACTGTATTTGTTAAGGTATCTGTATAAAAATAATCCGTTTGGATCTTTTGACATCTGTTAGTACCATTTTTATATCTGGTCCTGCATATCCTTTTTGCTCTTAGGGCATCATTTAATAACTTATTCATTACTGATACTTGTTCTTTTTTTGAACATCATCATCAATTTTTTTCATTCTTTATAGCTTTTTTTTATCTAGTATTGATAAGTATTCTGGATTTTTTTCTACTTGGTCGCCTATTGCTCTCATCATTGAAGCTTGCTTATTTTTATAAGTCTTCTTATTTACATTATTCTAATTTAAAGAGATATAAAAAAACTTTATTTCATGAGCTCTTATCTAATTATCTAAATTTTTTTTATTTTTTTAGTACTTCACTATATTCCTCGATGTTCTATTATTTTTGTTTTCTTTTTCTGCTCTATCACATAAATTAATTAAATTTTTCTAAAGCTTTCTATTACTTCTTTTTTTAATATACTTATTTTTTTAAGATATTTTTTTCTTTTTGGGATTATAGTATATTCCCATTAATTCAAACTTTTTTTCTGCTATATTAAATAGCTCTTTCCAATAAAAAAATAATTTTTTAATTTTTTTATATTATCTCCCTTAAAAATAAGTTACTCCATGATAATTCAAACCTTTTGTTTCTCTATTAGTTTTTTTAAATCAGAAAAAGTATCAATCCAATTTAAAGTATCAAATATATACGAAATTAAATCATCACTTATATAAATTTGCTCTTTTTCTTCCAAAATTCTAAATTTATGTCTTAACATATACTTCCTCCTTTCTATATTATTTTTATATTACCTAATTTAATTGTTCTTTTTTTGTACACTTTATTTCCTTATTTTCTTTTTTTCTGCACTATTACATAAATCAATAAGTTTCTCTAAACTCTCTATGACTTCTTTTTTTATTATGATTCTCAATATAATATTCTTCTTTATTTTTGATTGAGAAGTACTTCTATTTCAAAATTTTCAGTAGCTTCACTAAATAAATCTTTCCAACAAAAAAATAATTTCTTTTTAATTTTTTTGATACTGTTCTTTTTCAAAATATGTACTACCACGATAAAATAATCCTTTATTTTTTTTATTCTAAATTTATCCAAAGTATTTATCCATTTTAAAGTATCAAACATATACAAAAATTAAACTATTTTTTTATAAAAAAATTTCTTCTCCATCTAAAAATTTTAAAAACTATATACTAACAAATCTTTTTCCACCTATCTTTTTTTATAAATCTTTATTTCTATCCTTTATTTTAATGGATTTAATGGATTAAATTCACCAAATGATATTATATCACCATTAGGTGCTAAATCTATATATTTACCATTTTTTTCATATCGTATAACACCTGGTGTTCTCCCTTTCACTCTACCAACTTTTTCTAGCTCTTTTTTTAAATTTCTAGCAAATTCTTTAGCTTTTCTCAAATATTGACGAAGATCACTTGCACCTACTTCCTCTCCATGTTCATTGAAATGATATTCAACAGAATTTTCTGTATTTTTTTAAAAACTGCCTTTTTCCCCATTTTTTTCTTCAATTCTTCCATTTCTTTATCATCTTTATTATTAGGGTCAGGTAGTGGAGAAGGTGAGCTTGCTGAAGTACTTTCTACATTTGTAACTTGTTCATCTTTATTTTCTTTCTCACTTTCAGCATTCTTATTATGTGAAATAATTATTGATTTATAATTTTTTTATATCACCTAAATTATCAATTTCATCTGCTTTTTTTCTTTACTTATTTTTGGTGGATCCATTATTATTGATAAAAGCATTGGACCATATTTTACTGCTGCTTCTGTTATTTCTGGAGCATATCTATATATTAATGCTGTTCCACCTATAACTAATGCTGGAACAAAAATTTTTCCTTATCTTTTTCAGATACAAGTTTAGCTTCTGCAAATTGTTGTTCTCTATTCTTTTTGATCCTTGTACTTATTTCTCAAGTTATTTTTGATAGTCTGCTTTTTCTTCTTCTGTAAATACCTTATTCTTATTTCCGCTTCCCACCTTTTTCTCTTGTATGGATTGATGTTTCTTCTCCATCTTTTTCCTTCATCATAAGTATTCATATGAGCTTTTTCATGTGCAAATAATTTTTTTGAGAAAGCTAACTCTGGGTCTGCTATGTCATTTATTGAGAAATATTTTTTTCTCTTCTTTTTAGCGCTAGTTTCTTTATCTTTTGAATCTACTGTAAATGAATGTGCTTCATCTGTTAATAATACCTCTGGAATCTCTCCTTCATATCCATTTTCTCTCAGATATCTTTCTATTAAATTTTTGTGCCAGCTTTTTGTTTGTCTTCTAAACTTAAGCTTTCTTCTTTTATCAAATTAAATTCTTTTTTTGGTGTTCATCTTTAAATTTATCTACTAAGATTCCTTCCATTGATTCTTTAAATTTCTTTTGATCTAAGATTTCTTTTTAAAGCTTCCTAATTTCTTATAAGCATACTTGATTTCATTTCTTTTATCTTCTCCAATTAAATCAGTATGTAAATCAGCATCTAAATGTCTTTCTTCATCTTTTTGTTACTTCTTGTGTTTTATCCTTATTTGTATTGAAGCCTAAATCTTCAGCTTTTTACTTTTTTTGTCCTGCTACTTCAAAAATCTGTATTTAAAGCTGAGGCTCTATTTATTTGTTCTTTATCTACCTTATCATATTTTTACTGATACATTTTGGTACATTTGTTCCAAAACTTACTCCTCCACCAATATTTTTCATATTTATTTTTTTATCTTCTAAATCTTTTTACTACTACTTTATTGGCTGATACTTTTTAATTTATTTGTTTCACTTTCAGAACCTATTATTGCACCTATATTTGTTAAGTTTTCAGTATCTATTTTTTTCCACCATTTTTTTAGCTATTAATGAAGTTTGTTTGTTTACCCATTCTTTTTCTCCATTTCCCTTACTTCCATTAACATTTACTGAGAAATTAGATGGATTCGCTAAGTCTATACTGAATCCTCCACCATATGTACTATCTTTATTTTCAGATTTATCTTGTTTACTTTCTATCACTACATTCTTAGCTTTAATATCTACTTTATCTGCTTCAACATTTGCTCCTGATAGAGTTAAATTTTTCTGAATTAGTTTTTAATTTTTCCACCTACATTTATAGTTGAATTTACGTAGCTAGTTCCATTTCCTTTACCTTTTGCTCCTGCTTGTGAGACTGATAAATCTGCTATTCTTCCTTCTTCAAGATTTACAGATAAACTAACTCCTGTTTGTGATGATGAACTTGAAGAAGTAAATTTTTTTCTTCAGCTGCTTTTAATATCTATATCTTTTTTTTGCAGTTAAACTTAAATCATTTCCTACTTTTACATCAGTACCTGAAATACTAATATTTCCATCTTTTAATTTTATTTGTATATTTTTTTAATTTCTTGCTCAAACTTTTTCATCAGCTTTTTAATATCCTCACATAATTCATAATACATTCTCTTTAATCCTTCATCAGTGTAAAAATAGTCGCCCTCTCCACCTAATACAAACATTGATAATATTTCAATCCATTTTTTTGATATAAATCTTCTTTTTTTCAATAGGATAAAATTCTACATCATCATAATGATGAAAAACATGTATTTCTTCTGTCTGACCAGTATTCTACTTCTGTTCTTGTTATTTTTCCTTCCATCCAAAGTTGAAATCGTTCTCTAATATCTTCTAATGTAATTCCTATGATACTTTCAGAAACATCAAATAAATCTTCTACATCACTTTTTTTCTCATTAATAATTTTTTTAAATAAAAGTTTAATACTTCATACTTGTAATCATAGCTTCCATCTTCAAACCTAATATTTATGGTATAATATAAAAAAATTTTTAGCCAATTTCTTATTAAAATAAAAATCTCTTTCTGGATAGAAAACTACTTTATCTTTTGAAACTTTATCTATTAATGTTTCATATCTTGGTTTTGCCCATTCATGTACTTCTTCTCTTGTTTTTCCTTTTCTATAGTGCCTTTTTCTCAGTTAGATATTTTATTTGCTCTTCATTTTTTTGTCATTTTCCATTTATCAAGTATTAAAACATCTTCTATTTGCTCTCTAATATCTTCTAATGATATTCTATATATCATTTTTCCTCCTTTTTACTATTTCTCATTTCTCTTTCTTCTTTTTGTTCCAATATATTTCCCATTTTTATCAAATTCATAGTGTGTTTTTAGTATTATTGTTTTTTTCTGGTCTAACCATTCTAACTTTGTTATCAGAATCAATAGTTTCTAACCAAGCTCTTTTTTTGATCTGTTTCAGGATTATACTCTATAACTAATCTGGTTTCTTTTTCTATGTTCCAGCAGGATTATTATAGGTTTAGCTTTTTTTCATAATATCTTATTTTTCCATTGGTAAGTTTCTTTTTTTATCAACATATTTACCATTTGAATATCCTTTTTTTCTAATTTTTCCATATGAAGATACTGTAATTTCACTATCAGGAGTAGTATTTCCAGCTTCATTATAGTCTTTTTGAATAAACTTCTTCTACATTTTTTTGAAGAAATCTTTTTGTAAAGCCTTTAGTATTATATTTATAGATATTTCCATTATGTTCCTCAAACATCTCTTCCATCTTTTTGTTTTTCCATATAACATGTAAATTTTTTTCCATTTGTGCTATCTTTTTATTGTTCTTTTATCTTCTGAAATTTTTAAAAATCTCCTTTTTATTTTTCTGTCCATTTTTATAAACAGATTTTTGTGAATTATCAGCTACAATTTGATTTGTTCCAGATTTATCTTTTTGTAATAGATATTTTAGAAACTCCTTCTCCTTTTTGATTATTAGAAGTTGTTCCTTTATTAACTTGTTGATTAATATTTGTACTTTTTTTGTTGTTCCTGTATCTTCAATAAAAACATCTTTTTACATCACTGTTATCTTAGAATTTTTTTATCTTCATATAAAACTACTTCTTTGGAATTCTTTCCTATTTGGGTTACTGTATTTTTTTATTATTAGAACTTCCTACTTTTTACTGCAGTTAAGTCCTCTGCAACTACTTCTATTCCATTCTTACTAATCTTACTAACACCTTGTTCTAGTTTAACATAACTTTAAGTTTTATTTCCTAACATTTTTTTAGCATAGTTGGCACACTACTAAATGCTTTTGCATATACCATAGCATGTTCAGTCGTCATTGCCACACCCATATTTATAAATTCTTCACTATCACCTAATATTGTTTTTGATAAACTAAATGCTGGTTTTTCATCTTCATCTATATCCTTAAATCCCAATCTAATATGATCTAATCCTTCTATGGTTTCACTAAGTCCAAAAAACCTTGTGCTCCTCCATGTCCCCAGCCAATTGGTCCTCCTAAGTTTATTTCCCCATAGGCAAATACCATTCTAAGAAGACCAAATGCTCCTACTCCTACTCCTTTAAATACTCTTCCCCATTTTACATATTCCCTTCTCTCCATAGGAATACTTTCAGCTAATAATCTTCCTTCGTCACCTGTTATTACATTTGGATTATTTCTTATACTTGCTAAGGTATCTTCTGTTGCTTCCTTACTTACCATAGCTTTTTGTTCTGTCTTCTAATTTAGCTCCTGTATAATTAGCTATAGTTTGGTTTCCTGTCTTATTATCTTCTTTACTGTAATGTTCAAACTCATGTCCTAATATATTTAGTATTTTATCTCTATCTAGGCTAGCTAACACCTTTCTATCAAATACTACTACATTTGTTAATGTATCTGTATAAAATGGTCCATTTGGATCTGTTACATCTGTTAGTACCATTTTTATGTCTGGTCCTGCATATCCTTTTTGCTCTTAGGGCATTATTTAAAAGTTTATTCATTATAAAATTTGTTTTAAAAATTTCTATATTTAGAATTTTTTTCCAATATCTGAAATATTTAGATTATCCTCATAAGGTAGTGAAATATCTATCTTTTCTACTATTTTTTTATTAAATTCTTTTTGATAAAAAAATAGCAATTCCTTCATTATCAAAATAATAAATTCCTGATTTTCTTCTTCTTTCAATATTATATTCTGTTGATTTATTATTATTTTTTTAAATATTTAATTATTTTTTTGGTAAAAATTTTATTTATTTTTTTCATTTTCTTCAATAAAAAAATATTCTCATCCAAATACAATTTTTTTATAACAAAATGTACTGTAATATAATTTTTTTAGTGATTTCTGAATTTATAAAATTTATTACATAAAAATATGGCTAAATTTATATCTTCGTATTTTTAATCCTATGTCTAAAAATATTGGACTTATCAATATTAATTTCAATATTTTTCAGGAACAGAAAAAAAGTTTGAATAATCTTTTCCAATGATACTTTTTCTATTCCATTAATTCCTGATGTCTTATTCAAAAATAAATTTCGTGTTTTCACCTATTTACTTGTATTCAAAAAAATATTTTTTTTAAAAATATCTAGTTTTAAAATTTCTCCAATATTTGAAATATTTGGATTATCCTCATAAGGTAAGGATACGTATATTCCATCCACAATTCTTTTTCCATATTTTTTTCAAAAATATATTGTTAAGTCTAAATTATTAAAAATCATAAGATCCTGAATACTCCCCAATATTATATTCGTAATTAAAAAAATTTTATAATTATTTTTTTAGTATACCTTTTTTTACTTTTTGTGAATACTTTTCTAACATCTTCTCCAATTTTTATAACTTCATTGTCTAAATATAATTTTTTTCTACAACAAAAAAATAATGTCTGAAATTCAGGTATTCTTGTTCCTAAATAAAAGTTAACACAGTAATTAATTATAAGTTCTAATTGTTTTATACTCTAATGTAATGTTTAAATCAAAAATTATCTTTTTCCTAACTCTAACTTTATTTTTTTGAAGGTTTTTCCTAAAATTTCAATAATTTTTTTAAATGAAATTCTATCTATTCCGTTAATTCCTAATGTTTTTATTTAAAAATAAATTCCATTTTATCCTCCTAAGTTTCTTCATAGTCAACATCTTTTTCCAACAGAAGTAACAACACCTGTAGAAAAAAATCAATATCTTTTTGAGAAGATAAATTATGTCTTTTTTTAAAAAAATTTATTATTTTTTTGTCTCCTCTTTTTCCTATGTGAGGAACTCCATGAAATCCTTTCTTTCCTGTATCAATAAAAAAATTTTTATTTCTCCTCCCTTTACCTCAACTATTTCCTCATTATCATCAACAGGTAAGGTTTATTCTACTATTTTTATTCAATATTTTTGTCTGTAAAATTTTTCCTATAAATGCAACTGCACGCCAATTATCTATACTATAATTATCTAGCCATTCTAATGTTTTTATCAACAGTATAACAACCTATATAGAAATTCGAGAATATGTGAAGAGAAACCTTTTTATCTTTTTTTATACATTTCTGCTTTTTTTCAATAGCTTCTTTTTTTGTTAAGTAAACTCCTAAGAATCTCCTTCATCTTTTTGTTTTTTTCTACATCACATTCATAAGAATGAGACAGTACATATATTTTCATATTACTCCTCTTCCTTTTTCTTCATGTATACCTAACTCCATACTAAAAATAGCCTGTTCTATAACCATCTACCCACCCTATTTGGTTAATTTCTGTTTTTTTACTATAAAAAACCATCTAAGTGAGAAGAAAAAAACCTCTTATTTTTTTAAATTTTTTTCTAAAAGCTTTTTAAAAGCTTCTTTTTCTTGTTAAATATATTCCTACAAATCTACTTTCCTCTTTATGCTTATATTTATAATCTCCATAACAATATTCATGAGATAATACATATATTTTTCACAATTTTATCCTCCTTGAAAAAAATAATCTTTCACATCATAAAATCTTCTTATTCATCTTTAGGAGCACATTTTTGATTTAAAAACCTCTTGTGTAGTAATCTTTTCCTATTATCATTATTTTTTTATTTTTAAATCCATCAGGACAATCTCTAAATCCAGGTTTTTTTCTACTAATTCTTTTTATTATACTCTCAGCTTTTTTTCTTTGCTTGACAAAAAAGCCTATTAATTTTTTTATCTTTTCTTTTTATTTATATGATACAACATGTAGACTTTCTCTATTTTAGATTCCATGTTTTTGTACTCTCCTCTTTTTAGATGGTTTTTAGACTACTATAATTAGATCTTAAATTTATTTTTCCATTTAGATAATTGCTTTTTATCTCTAATCCAATCTAAATGTCTATTATATAAATATATATAATTTTTCTTCAGTATAATACTCCTGTGGAGAAATATTATTTTTTTACTCCTTGAAGAATACAGGGACTATCTTCTGGAAAAATCTAATTTAACCCAAAGATCGTTTTAATTCTATAAGCCCTTGTATAATATTTTTTTATTTAATTGTGGAAAAATTTTTTTCTTTATATACACTAACTTCCATTTTTCAAATGCTAATTTATATTCTGATTCTTCTATATTAGCAAGTTCTTGAACTGAGAAGCTATTTCTTGGTATTCATCTCTGTCACTTCCTACTATTCTTAAAATTAATTTATTTTTTTCATCAAATTCTTCCAATGAAAAAAATTTATTATATCATCATAGCTTAATTCATTTTTAAATACTTCACTTCCTAAACATCCAATATGAATTACTTTCCAGTTAATTTTTTTAAATTATTGCTTTTTAAAAATCATCTAAAGTTATCATATCCCTCTTACTTCTCCTATATTGTATACTTCAAGAATTTTTTTCTAGCTATTTCAATTTCTTCATTTTTTTCTATTTCATATAACTCATTATATGAGTTTTTTTAAAAAAATTTCATTTATTTTTTTCAGCTAAATCTTGAGCAGATATATTTTTTTGATAATTCTTCTATAATTCTATTTATTTCATAAGAATATTCATTGCTAAAAAGAAATATCCATTATTTTTAAAAGGATCCCATAGATTTATAATTTTATTAATTTTTTTATACAAGTTAATATAAATATCTGCTTCTTTTTGATTTTTTTGAAAAATAATTTTTTTAGTATCATAATAATTAGGTAGAATAAAAATTTAATTTATATTCTTTACTTTTTTTTCTATAATCTTACTTGCTACATTTTTCTTCAATATCTTTTTTTGACTTATATTCATTTGAAAAAAATAATATTCAAATATATTTCTTATCTCTTGAGCTAGTGATTTTTTTATCCACATTTTTTTATTATTTACTACTAAATTTCTTATTCCTTTTACTTCTGTTTCATATTCATCTTCTGGACAAAAGTCCATTAGCCCCATTGGATCCCATAAATTTATAATTTCTTTTTATTTCATTACCAAATTCTATTAACTCTATCAATTTTTTTCTTTACTACTTAACATCATAATCACCGTATAGTATTTAATTTTTTTCACATATTTTCCTTCATTCTCCTTGAAGAATATTTAGAGCTCCATTATATTCTAAAAATTTTTATATAATTTCTTTATATTCTTCTTCACTTAAATTAATTCCAAAAATAATAAATTTTTATCTTCAAACTCTTTAAATTTTGTCCTTATCTTTAAATTTTTTTTGTCATATCTACAAATATATTAAATTTACCTGTTAAGCTATTTGTTTCATAATAAATACTCCTTATATCACTTACTTTTTATTTTTGTTTGTTTGATAACAAATAAAAAGTAAAAAAATTTTTTATTATAATTTCTTCTTTCTCTAGTATCATTATTTCCTTAGATTTAACAAGTAAAATGATAAAAATACAACACTAAAAAAATGAAAAAGATGTTTCTAGTGAAACCTTCTTCATCAAAGAAATATCCAGATTAAATTTATAGATGTATACTCTTACATAGATTAAATAAATAGAATATAGAAGAATAAAAAAATTTACTTTTCATTAGAAAATTCTCTTTTTAGATATCTAGTAACTACAGTTTTATTACTATCCTCTGAAAAAAATTTATTATATTTTTTTCATCTTCTTCACCTTTTATAAACATTTTTTTAAAGTTTTAATTATTTCTATTGCTTCATTTTTCTAAACAAGTGCTAAAAAAAGTAATTTTGGTTTTTTTATCATAATAAATTTCTACTCCATAACTTACAGGTACATAACCAATCTTTTTTTGTATCTATTTTACCTATATTTTTTTAAAAATTAAATGTTTCTTTTTTTCGTTATTATATTTCTCTCATTTAAATCTAGTATAATTTGAATTTTTCTTAAGATAACTATATCTTTAAAGAAAAAAAGATAAATAAATAAAGAAATCCATTAGTTTCATAGCTATCTAAATATACTAATCTCATAGTTAAAGTAACTAAAAAGAAGTATTAGTATTTCACTAGCTAAAGATTTTTTTCATATTCTCCACTATCTTGAAGTATATATATCTTATTATTTTTTTCTGTTATACTTATCATAAAGTCGACTCCTTCACAACTATTTTTTTGAGTTAAATTTTTTTGTTAAAGAATAATTTATTTTTGTTCTTCTATAACCATTTCTTTTAATTTGTTATAAGTCCTTATAAATTTATTATCATCATCATTTCTAAATGTATATGAATCAGCATCAACAAATATTTTATATTCCTTCCCTGATTTCATTTCAATCACTATTCTTTCATAAGGTGTGAAAAAAAGTTGCTAGTACTAAACTACGAGTAGATACTTTAGGAATTTTAGAGCCCTTATCTATAATATCTTTAATATCTAATAAGGGGATTCTTAATTCTTTAAAAAAATAAATTTACATAGAAAAAAATTCTTCTATAAATTAGATTCTCATCTTCAACATAACATTCTTCTCTTGGTATAAAAATACAATATTGCATTTTTTTCATACCTCTTATTATCACATAGAAAAATAACTGAAAGTAATATTCCATATATTGAGCCAAAAATTAATTTTTATTAAATGATGATAAGATACCATAAAAAAACTAATCCTACAAAAAGAAGCTACAAAGGGAAGAACAAATATAGGTATTATATAACTAATAAAAGGTTGACTATCATTTCTTACTTTTTTTCATTTATTTTTTTCAACTTCCCTCCCATATATGCTTCTACTATCTCCTATTTCATTATATCTTCCTTAAACTTTGACATAGTTACTTCTTTCCCATCAATTCCATTGTATCCTACTAAGACTTCCTTATTTTCATATTCTTTTTGATAGATAATTCACATAGAAAACATAGAAATCTATTTCTTCAAAAATCCATATTTTTTTAAATATTTCTAAATCTTTTTACTGCTTCACTATCTCCATTGATTATAAAATTATTGTCTTTTTCAGATATAAATAGTTTTTTTCCTCATCAAGTATTTTTATTTAAAAATATAATTATATCTTTCATCTAATGGATAATTATATTTCTCACTTAAATTTTCTTTTTCTGCCAATGTCAATCTTTTTTTATTTTGTTTTCTTTTTATATTTTTTTCTAAAAAACTTATTAATTGTCAATACTATATCCTTTTGCCACTTCATCTTTTTAGTTTCATTCCAAATGCAGTATAACTTTTTATCTTTAAAAGTTAAGTGAATTTTATGATATGGACTTTCTGTTCTTTTTTTATAGCTTTAATTACCAAAATTTCTGTAGTATTTTTTTAAAAATAAATATGTTTTTAAATTATCAATATCATAAACTTGTAAAAAAATTAAATAATTTACAAAATTTTTAAATGTCTATAGAAGAGTGATACATATCTGATCGTTTTCCCATTTTTTTAATAATAAGCACTTCATAAGGATAATTTGATATAAAAGCCAAATAAAAAGATATTCCTACTGGAAAAAAATCAATAAAGTCAAAAAAATATTGTTATTCTCCCATATTTTTTTTGTATGTAGTAATAAAAGAAATAAAATACTATTAAAAAGAAATATTATTATCCTTATTAATAGTTCTTTTTTTAGCTATTTTTTTCAATTTTTTTAAATAATTTTTCTGTTTTTAGTTATTCTTATCTCCATACTGTTCTATCACTTCCTGTGTAAGCTTATTTATATTTAAAAAAATTCTTTTTATTTCTTTTTAGTATCTCTTTTTGCTTCATTATCATCTAGCATCAAACCAAAAATCAAATTGCTCTCCATCTTTTAATTTAAAAATGAAGTTTAAAAATATGGATTTTTCTTCATATTTAACTCCCCTTACTATAGCCCATATAGGATATTCCTTAAAATATATTTTTTTCTAAATTTGAAATTTCAAATTTTTTTATTTAGATTTTTAAATTTTTGATTTACTTATATAATAATTTTTTTAGAAATATAAGAGCTTATTATATCTTTTTTTATTATTAAAAATTTCATAGCTACATTTTAATATAAATCTTAAATAAAAATAAAAAAATATAACTGGAAAAACAAAAATATCGACATTCCCACTGTTAATATTCCATACTTTATAAATGAATTTATAAAAAAATATAAGGCTATTAGGAAGAATATTATTGTTCTTATGATAAATTCTTTTTTTAATATTTTTTTTCTATTCTTAAATATTTTTTTTCTTTTTTTATTACTTTTTATCTTCATCTCATTCTCCCTCACAAAGATTACACTCTTAGAGTATCATTTAATAATTTATTCATTGTTGATACTTTTTTTATTTTTTTTAAAAAAATAAAAATTCTAATGGCATATTTTTTTATAGCTCAAAAATTTTCATTAATTGTATCAATGAAAAGTTCTTGATTGAACAGATAATATATTAACTCAATTAATACAACTACAGCATTCACTAATAAAGTTTCATAATATATCAAAAAAAGAAAAAAACTTCTTTAATATTTTTTTATATTTTATTTTTTTAAAATTATTAATATAAATATTCCTAATATATACATGTGTATTCTGTATATCCCTGGAATTAAATAAGTTAACTTAGGTAAAAAAATATTATTTCAATTTTTTTACTTCATTATAAAGTTTCTTACACAATTTTATTTGGAGAAAATTTACAATACAAAATGAAAAATATTATATAATAAATAAGAAAAAAATCTGAAATAGATACATTCACACTAGTTATTAAAGTTAAAAAAATATTTTTAAATTATACATGAAATTTCCACTAAAACTGTTCACGATATGCCTCCTCAAATTTAAGATACTCATGATATATACTTTTTTTATTTAGCATATTAACCTACTTTCTAAATAATTTACTTACCTCTTCCACTTGTATTATATTTACTCATAAATAAAAATTCAATAGTATTAAATATATTATTCCAAAAAGTAATTATTCCCAATATTATTTCTTTTTATATCTATATTTTTTTCTCTTATTACCAATGAAATATTTAATACTACTCCAATAATAAATAATACTAAATACATATAAAAAAATTTCATATTTAAAAAAATTATTTCTAGTATTTATTTTTTTAAGTGATTTCACTTTAATTAAAGCATATATTTGAATTGAAATAACAGTAATTAAGTTAATTTCATCACAAATAATGCTAGGAAATCATTAGTATAGAGTAATAAATTTTTTTAATACTATAATCCACTTTATAATATTTTTTTTCTTTATAAAAATCTATTTTTTTATATTGATGACTAATTACTTAAGTTCAATATCATTATGTTTCTTCAAAAAAATTCCTTTATCTTCTTTTCAACTTCTTCTGCTTCCTCCATAGGTATTTCATATCCCCAACCATAATATTCTTCAGTTTCATTTTTAAAAATAAAAATGGATTTTATAATTTGGATGATTTTTTTATAGTTTTTCTTTCTTTAAAAAAATATTATGACTCATTAACAAAACTGAGCCATTGAATTTTTTTAGCAAATATTTCTACAACATTTTTTTAATCAAAAAAACTTTTCGGCATTTATTATATCTGGTTTTATAAAAACTTTGTAATAAGTAAACATGATCCTCCTTTATAAAAAAATTAATTCATAACGAAATCTATGACAAAAATACAGCTTGAATCATAAGAAAAAAATTGGAGTATAAAAAAAGTAAAAAAATCCAAAAGTAAAAATTCTCCTGGTGTTTCTCTTAAAAAGTGGATAAAGTATACAAGCATTACAAATAAATCCAATTATAAATGCCCATCTCAATTCTTCTTTACAACTTTTTATAATTTTTTTAAACCATTCTCTGTTTCTTCTATTTTGATATCCATAAGATTTTACCTGCCCTTAAATAATTTTTTTAATTAAAAAGGATATTTTACAAGCTTAAATTCAGACTTATTCATATTAAGTCCAACTTTTGTAGTAATATATCCCCTCTTTTTATTTTTAATCATATTTAATTTCTTTTATATCGAACGTTTTTTTAGTTTTTTTATTTAATTTTACTATTTTTTTGTACAATTTTACAAGCTTTTTCTAGTTTTTTTCAATAAAAAAATGACACCAAAAAAACAAAAATTATTTTTCAGTGTCATTCTTTATTATTCAGTATTTAGTTTTATTCTTTTTACTTTTTTTGATAACATCTATGATAGAACCATCTCTATATTGAACTACACCAACTATTTCATCAGTGAATTCAACAGGATCAGGTTTACCAGTTAATTGCTCTGCCATTTCTTTCATTTCTTCAATAGTTTTTAATTCAACCCCAGCTTTTGTTAAAGTTTCTATTAAATCTTTTCTTCTAGGATTTACTACTATTCCATAGTCAGTACAGATAACATCTACTGCTTCTCCTGGAGTACATACAGTTGTAACCTTATCAACTATTATAGGGATTCTTGCTCTCATAAGAGGTGCTAATATCACACTGATTCTAGCTCCAGCAGCTGTGTCTTGGTGTCCTCCAACTGCTTGGTTTATAGTACCATCTGACTTAGTCATAACATTTACATTGAAGTCCTTATCTATTTCTAAAGCACTTAACATAACAAAAGTTAAGTTATTTACAGCAGGTCCTGGAGTATTAGGATTAGCATAGAATGATGCTGATATCTCATAATGTCTAGGATTTTTCTGCTATTGATCTTACTGCATCTAAATCAAATGATTGTGTATCATATAGAGCATCCATTAAACCTTCTTCATGTAAACTAACTAATTGAGAAGTTATTCCTCCTAGTCCTAAAAGAAGCTTTTTATGTTTTGTTTTTATCATTTCTTCTTTTTAAAAAGTTTTTGTAACTGATAAACTTGCTCCACCTGTACCTGTTTGATAAACAAATCCATCTTTAAAAATATCCTGAGTTAACTATTACATCAACTGCATTTTTTTAGCAATTAATAAATCTCTTGGATTATCAGAATCTCTTATTGCTCCTGAAACTATCTTTTTAGGATCTCCTATACTATCCACAACTACAACAGTATCAACTAAAGTTTGGTCTATACTAGCTGGTAAGTTAGGGAAAGGAACTAGATTATCTGTAATAGCTATAACATGGTCTGCATATTGAGCATCAACTATTGCATATCCCATAGATCCACAAGCACTCTTACCTATTCTTCCATTCATATTTCCCATTTCATCACAACTAGGTGCTGCAATAAAAGCAACATCTATATGTAATTCTCCATCTTCAACTGCTCTTGCTCTTCCACCATGGCTTCTTATGATAACAGGTTTTTTAAGTATACCTTTTGAAATTTCATCTCCTAAAGGTTCACGAAGTCCACTTGATTGAATTCCTGTAACAACTCCACTTTTTATATGGTCAATAACAGGTCCATGGCAAGATGATAATGAGCTTGGAGCTAAAGTTAAATCTTTAATTCCCATTTTAGAAATGATATCTAAAAACTTCATTTACAACTGTATCTCCATTTCTCATATGGTGGTGGAAAGATATAGTCATTCCATCTTTTTAATCCTGATTTTTTTAATTGCTTCTTCTATGCTGGCAACAAGTTTCTTTTCATCTTGAATTCTCATTCTTAATTTTGCTCCAGCTTTACTTTTAGTTGGTTTTATTGCATCCACACCTTTAAAAGGAACTAATTCTCCAATTCCTTCTAAGTATTCAGGAATTTCTCTGCCAACTGCATTTTTTTATTAAATTTCATAATTAGTCCTCCTTGTAAATCCCACTAGCTTTTTGCTAATTCTAAAACTCTTTGAGCTCTCATAATAATTGGGCTATCAACCATTTTACCATCAACAGATATAACTCCTGAACCCTTAGCTTCAGCTTCTTTTTGCTCCATTTATAATTCTGATTGATTTTTTTCAATTTCTTTTTTTGACTAGGTGTATAAATTTCATGTACTATTCTAACTTGCTTAGGATGTATACAAGATTTTCCATCAAATCCTAAATCTTTTAATGAACTGTACTTCATTTCTAAAACCTTCTATGTTATTAACATCTGAGTAAACAGTGTCAAAACAATAAATTCCTGCATTTCTAGCAACAAGAACTATCGCTTCTCTTGCATAGTATAGCTCCCAACCATGTTTACTTCTTGAAGTCTTTAAGTTAGTAACATAGTCTTCTGCTCCTAGAGCTATTCCCATAAGTCTTTTTACTTGCAAGAGCTATTTCTTTAACATTCATAATTCCTGCAGCACTTTTCAATAGCTGCCATTAGTAAAGTTTCTCCTTCTTTACCAATTTCTCTTTCAACTTCTGTGATAAGTTTATCCACAGCAACTATTTCATCTGGATTATCAGTCTTAGGAAGTCTTATTACATCTACTCCAGCTTTTTACAATTGCTCTTATGTCATCTGCTCCAAATGGAGTGTCAAGTCCATTTACTCTTACAACTCTTTCAGTTGTTTTGTAATCTATAGCTTTTTAATGCTTCAGAAACTAAAAAAATCTAGTAGCATCTTTTTTTGATTTACACTTACTGCATCTTCTAAGTCAATCATTATAGAGTCTGGTTTATAGATATGAGCATCTGTAATCATTGACGGATTGTTTCCAGGTAGAAACATCATTGTTCTTCTTAATCTATCTCTAATTGCCATAATTCCTCCTAAAATTTATATTCTTTAGATTCAGCAGCTCTGTATACTGCAGCCTTAGTTCTTGCTATAAGAGCATAATTTAATGCCCCTTATCCACAACTTTAACAGAAGCATTTTCAACTCCCAATTCCTTTATAGTGTTAAGCACAGTTTCTGTAATTTGTCTACCAAATTGTCTTTTTTTACTGAGCTTGAAACATCAATAACAATCCCACCTTCATTGTCAGGTTCAACAGTTATCATAGCATCACTTGATTCTAATGTTCCAGCAATACCAACAGTTTTTAAAAACCATAATTACCTCCTTAACTTCGTGTAAATTACTCCTCATCTGTTAATAAATGTATAAAAAAATTGTCAAAATTAGTAAATCTGCACTGCCACCAGCACTTATATTTTTTTCTATGAAAATATCATTTAATTTTTGACATAGAATTTTTTTAATATTTTTCTTTTACTAATGTTTTTTTATTTTCTTCAAAAAAAGCTCTTTAGATAGGATTTGAACTTCTTTAAGTGTTGTAATACTTGCTCTATTTACTATATTTGTGTCATCTAAAAACAGACATATAGTAAAACAATAAAAAAGTATACAAGCTGTTTCAAAAATCTAAAGTTTTACAAAAAAATCTTTTTAATTTATTGATACCATCTAGCAAAACTATTTCATAACCAGAAATAGCAAGTCCTCTTGCACCTGTGAAATGATATTCCTTGTATGCTTTTTTTCTCCATAGGTAGAAATATTTTTTTGGTAGCTTCCAACTCATTTAAAAAGTGGCTTACACATCTCTTTTATTTTTTTTCACTTAAAAATTTTTTTAGGTCAATTTCTTTATTTTTCTTTTAAATGCACACCTAAAACAGCAAGTAAAAATCCCCATAGAAAAAAATAGTTCCCTTATGAGTGTTGATACCCTTTGTAGCTTCATCATTTCTTTTTCTGCTACTTTTCCAAGTTCTCTCAAGTTCTTAAAAAATCAGGACAAGAAAAAAAGATTCTCTTGTCCGTAATCAAAAGCAATTCAAGAAATAGTTATGTAGTGCCAAACTTGAATCAATAAATATAAAAAAATTCATGTCTTTATGCGAACCATTACTAAGACGACTAACAAGTCCTGCTTTTTGGGCTTATACTAACCTCATATAATAGAGCTTTTGTTGCCAAAGTAGCAATATTTTTTTATTATTCATTTTCATATTTTTTTGTTAAGAAATCCTTTTGCAACTTGAGGGAATAGAGCATAAGATAGTACATCTTCTACACTTCTTGCAAATTCTCTACTTTCTTCTTTTTAACTTATCGTATTCAGGTGCTAACTTATCAGCTGGTCTTCCTGTAAATACTTCTTCTGCTCCTATAATAGTATTCTTTATTTCATCTGATATAGGCACTGGACTCTTTACCATCAAAGACCTCTTACATAGTTCTTTTATTTCATTAGGTATTAATTTATATCTTTGTCCAGTTAAGATGTTGAATATAGCTTGAGTTCCAACCATTTGGCTTAAAGGAGTAACTAGAGGTGGATATCCTAAATCTGCTCTTACTCTTGGGATTTCTCTTAAAACGTCTTCATATTTATGTTCTGCTTTTTGCATTTTTAGTTGAGATAGGAAGTTAGATAACATTCCTCCTGGTAATTGATACTCAACTATGCTTGGTTCAGTCATAAGAGCTTGAGGATTTAAAATTCCTTCTTGTAAATATTTAGCTCTTATAGGTTTGAAATATTCTGCTATTTCTTTTTAATAAATCTAAATCAAATCCTGTTTCTCTTTCAGTTCCTTGTAAAGTTCTAACAAGACTTTCTGTAGCTGGTTGAGAAGTTCCTCCTGATAGTGGAGATATAGCAGTATCTACTATATCTGCTCCAGCTTCAATAGCTCTAAGGTAAGTCATGCTTGCAAGTCCAGCTGTTGCATGAGTATGAACTTCAACAGGAACTCTTAAAACAGATTTTTAAAAACTGAAACTAATTCATAAGCAACTTCTGGTAATAAGATTCCAGACATATCTTTTATAGCTATAGAGTCTGCTCCTATTTCTTGCATTTCTAAAGCTAGATTTTTGTAATATTCAATAGTATGAACAGGACTTATAGTATAACTCATAGCAAGTTGAGCATGTCCACCATATTTTTTTGTAGCTTCACAAGCTGTCTTTAAGTTACGTACATCATTTAAAGCATCAAATATACGAACTATGTCAATACCATTTTCTATAGATTTTTGTACAAATTTTTCAACAATATCATCAGGATAATTACGATAACCTAAAAGATTTTGACCTCTTAATAACATTTGAAGTTTAGTGTTTTTAGCTCTCTTTTTTTGATCTCTCTTAATCTTTCCCAAGGATCTTCATTTAAAAATCTTAGGGGCAGCATCAAAAGTTGCTCCTCCCCACATTTCTAATGAATGGTAACCAACACTGTCTAATTTTTCGATTATTGGTAACATTTCAGCTGTTGTCATACGTGTTGCCATAAGTGATTGATGTCCATCTCTTAGGCATGTTTCCATAATTTTAATCTTGTTCATTCCTGTCCTCCTAATCTAAATTAAGTTATTTTTCTTTGAAATGAATTACAGCTAGATTTTTTTACTAGCTGTAATACTTATGATTATTTTTTTAATATTACGAAGCAAATAAACTAAACATTAAAGATCCTAGTACTAACATCATAGCTCCTCCTATACGAGAAGATATTTGAGCAAATGACATAAGATCCATTCTATCAGCAGCTCCTAGAACTGCAACATCTCCAGCTCCTCCTCTATTTGCCATACAAAGTCCAGCAGTGATAGTAGCTTCAACAGGGTAGAATTTCATTTTTCTAGCAACTAACATAATAAGTCCTACTGCTCCTAAAACTATTGCAAGAGCAATTAATAAATTAGAAGGTGCTCCTGCTGCTATAATTTCTTTTTACATCTGTTGTAAATCCAACAGCAACCATCAGTATCCAAATTGTATGCTTAGAGAAGAAAGTTTGCATTCTTTTTGCTCCAGCTTTAATTTTATCAGGAACTACATTTGCAATATTTAAGAACATAGTTAAAAAGAATTAAGAAAAAACTAAACGGTGTAAATCAAATCCTATATTAAGACTTTCCCAAACTTCTCCTAGGATATGAGCTACCATAAATAAAAACTCCTGTTAATATAAATGCAACAGTTGTATCTGTAAGTTCAGAGCTTAACTTCCACTTCTTTATCTCTTATAGCTTCTTTTTGAATTATCTATAATTAATTCTCCATTTCCAGTTAAATTAGGTTTTAGCTTCTCCTACTTTTTTTAAGTAAAGCTCCACATAATATTGCATAAACGTTAGCTATACTTAAGATAGAGATAGCAAATCCAAACCATTCTGATGCAGGTCTACCAGTTTTTGGCTGCCCACATTTCAGACATAGGTACAGCTCCTGCTCCAGTTCCTCCACCCATTATTGGAAGTACATAGTTCATCATAACATCAAGTGGTGATTTTTCCAAAAATAAGTCCTACAAGTATTCCTCCAGCAGATGCTCCAATAACTCCAATTATAATCAATGGAATATATCCACTTATTGATTTGATAAGAGTTTTTCTATCAACTGTTAAAACTGATCCAACAATCAAAAGCAGGTATAAACATTTCCAAAAAGTTTTACAGGTTGCTTACCATAGAAAAATATTTACAGCCTTCATAAAGTTTTCAGGTACTAAATGATAAGTTCCAAAATACAGCAACCATAAAAGAAAACTAAGATAGTTCCTCCACCTACAAAGTCATTCCATATAGGGATTCTATCTCCAATTTCTCCAAATAAAAGACCAAATACAGCTAAAGCTGAAAAACATAATCAAAAAGTTAGGGTCTTAAAAAAACTTCCTGGGTTTCCTTCTTTATCTAATCCAAAAGGTACATACACAACTATAGCAACAACTACCAATGCTGCTAAAAAACATAGGTAAGCTTATTCCACCCCATTTTGATTCTTTCGGATCGAAATAATTCTTTAAAAATTTTTTTCGCCATTCAACACTCTCCTTCATAATAAAAATTAATAATAAATTTGTCAAAATATTGTATAAATTTTTCCTTATTATACTATTTATATATAGTTTTTGTAAAAGCAACATAAAACTTTTAAAATTTTTGAAAATATGGTAAAAATAAAGGTGTAAAAAAGTGCTCTGACAAAAATTAAAACATTAATTTTTGATTACAGAAAAAAATAGAATAGAAATAGGATAGTGAAAAAAATTATGAAGAAAAACAAATGCAATAAGAGAATTAGAAACACACAAAATAGAACATATCGTCAGAGAATATGAAGTTGACGAAGATCGTTTTAGATGCTTTGTCAGTAGCAATAAAAACTAATGAGGGACATCACAAGAATATTTAAAACTTTGGTTCTATTAAACGAAAAGAAAGAAATGATTGTAGCTTGTATTCCAGGTTTAGAAAAAAATTAGATTTAAAAAAATTAGCAAAACTTTCAGGAGTAAAAAGTTGAAATGTTACCAATGAAAGATTTATTTTTCTATGACTGGTTATTTAAGAGGAGGTTGCTCTCCTATAGCTATAAAAAGACATACTACTTTCATTCACAATTCAGCTACTGACAATGAAACTATTTTTAATAAGCGGAGGTTTGAGAGGTTTACAAATAGAAATCTCTCCACAAAAATTAATTGACTATTTAAATTTAAAAAGTTGCTGACATTATTGAATAGTATTTTTTTGTTTACTGTGATATAATTATTTAGAAAATATAGATTAAGATTTAAGGAGTGAAAAATTAATGTTTGATGAAAAAAATTATGGAGTTAGAGCTTGCTGGAAGAACTTTAAAAGTATCTACTGGTAAAAATCTCTAGACAATCTAGTGGAGCTATTGTTATTCAATACGGTGATACAGTAGTTTTATCTACTGCTAACCGTAGTAAAAGAAGCTAGAAAAGGGAGCTGACTTTTTCCCTTTAACTGTTGACTATGTAGAAAAAAATTCTATTCTACTGGTAAATTCCTGGAGGTTTTAATAAAAGAAGGAAGACCTTCAACAAATGCTACTTTGATAGCTAGACTTATTGACAGACCAATAAGACCAATGTTTTCCTGATGGTTTCAACTATGATGTACATATTGTTAATACTGTTCTATCATATGATGAAGTCAACACGCCTGATTATTTAGGTATAATCGGTTCTTCACTTGCACTTATGATTTCTGATATTCCATTCTTAGGGCCTGTTGCTGGGGTTACAGTTGGATACAAAAAAATGGAGAATTTATCCTAAATCCTTCTCCTGCTGAATTAGAGAAAAGTGAACTTGACCTTTCTGTTGCTGGAACAAAAAGATGCCGTAAACATGGTTGAAGCAAGGAGCAAAAAGAATTAGATGAAGAAACTATGTTAAAAAGCTATTATGTTTGCACATGACAATATCAAGAAAAATCTGTGAATTCCAAGAAGTTTTTTTGCAAAATTATATGGAAAAAGAAAAATATAGAATTTACAAAAGAAGAAGTTTTACCTCTTGTTAAAAGATTTCATAGATACAAATGGACACAAAAGATTACAAGAAGCTGTATTAACTACAGGTAAGAAAAAAACAGAGAAGAAGCTGTTGATTCTTTAGAAGAAGAACTATTGAATAAATTTGTAGAAGAAAAATTATCCTGATGTTCCTGAAGAAGAATTACCAGAAGATATAATTACTGAATTTAAAAACTTACTATCACGATTTAATGAAAAATATTAGTAAGAGAAGCTATTCTATATCATAAACATAGAGTTGATGGAAGAACTACTACAGAAATTAGACCTTTAGATTCACAAATTAATGTTTTACCTATTCCACATGGTTCAGCACTATTTACTAGAGGAGAAACTCAATCTCTTGCTATAACTACATTAGGAACAAAAGCTGATGAACAATTAATAGATGATTTAGAAAAAGAATATTATAAAAAATTCTACCTACACTATAACTTCCCACCATACTCAGTTGGAGAAGTTGGAAGAATGGGATCACCTGGAAGAAGAGAATTGGGACATGGTTCACTTGCTGAAAGAGCTTTAAGATATGTCATCCCTAGTGAGGAAGAATTCCCTTACACTATAAGAGTTGTTTCTGAAATAACAGAATCTAATGGTTCATCTTCACAAGCTTCTATCTGTGGAGGTTCATTATCGCTTATGTCTGCTGGAGTTCCTATAAAAGAACATGTTGCAGGTATAGCTATGGGACTTATCAAAGAAGGAGAAGAATTCACTGTTTTAACAGATATAATGGGTCTTGAAGACCACTTAGGAGATATGGACTTTAAAAGTTGCTGGTACTAAGTCTGGTATCACAGCTCTACAAATGGATATAAAAAAATCACAGGTATAACTGAAGAAATTATGAGAATTGCTTTAAATCAAGCTCATGAAGCTAGAATTCAAATATTAGAAGTTATGAACAATACAATTTCTAAACCTGCTGAATTAAAAATCTAATGTACCTAGAATTCAACAAATTACTATTCCAAAAGATAAGATTGCTGTTCTTATTGGACCAGGTGGAAAAAAATATTAAAGGTATCATAGAACAAACAGGTGCTACTGTTGATATAACAGATGATGGACTTGTATCTGTTTTTTTGCTAAAAGATGCTGAAGTTTTAGAAAAAAACTTTAAAACTTATAGATTCTTTTTGTTAGAGAAGTTGAATACAATGAAGTTTATGAAGGACGTGTTGTATCTATAATGAAATTTGGTGCCTTTATGGAAATACTACCTGGTAAAGAAGGTTTATTACACATATCTGAAATTTCTCCTGAAAGAGTAGAAAAAGTTGAAGATGTACTTTCAGTTGGAGATGTTTTTCAAAGTTAGAGTTATTTCTATGGAAGGTGGAAAAAAATCTCTTTAAGTAAGAAAAAAAGTTTAATTTTTAAGTTTCGGAGGGTTTTATGAATTTACCTAATAGATTGACTATGATTAGATTTATATTGGCTATCCCTTTTTATAATATTTTTTTACAAGAATCTGATTCAAGTAAATATGGTTTTTATCTTTAGAATGATTGCCCTTGTAATATTTGTTATAGCATCATTAACTGATTTCTTTGATGGTTATATTGCGAGAAAAATACAATCTTATAACTGATTTTGGGAAAATTATGGATCCTCTTGCAGATAAGATACTTGTAATCTCAGCTCTTGTAATATTTGTTCAACTTGAATATATTCCAGGTTGGATGTCTATTATTGTATTAGCTCGTGAATTTTTTTAATCAGTGGAATCAGAATACTAGCAGCCGCTAAGGGGGAAATTATAGCAGCTGGAAATCTAGGAAAATATAAAACAACTAGTCAAATGCTTGTTGTTGTAATTGCTTTAGCCATAGGACCTATAGGTTTTAATCTAGCTAGTCATTTCTTTTACAATAGCTGAAGTTTTAATGTTGATTCCAGTTATCTTAACAATATGGTCAGGTTGGGAATATACATTTAAGGCTAAAACATTATTTTTTTAGAACAATAGAAAAAGAGGAGATTATGCCACTTTTTAACATATTCACTTATAACAATATTAAATAGAATGCTTTTTGTTTGTCTATATTCTAATAATGGTTAGAATTTTCTTACCCTTTTTACCAATAGATGACAAGTACATTGATTTTATTTATGATTTGACTGACCCTATATTAAAACCATTTAGAGACTTTTTTTGATAAATTTGTAGATTTACCTGTTGACTTTTTCACCAATGCTTCTAATTTTAACTTTAGGAGTTATACAAAAGATTTTTAGTCAAAAATAATTATTGCTTTAACTTGGTAATATCATAAGAGGCTATTGCAGAATAAAGTTTGCAATAGCCACTTTTTAATAATTTAAAATTTTAAAAATGGAGATTTTATGGAAAAAAATTGGAAACGATTATCATATCCCTGTCTTGTATTATGAAACTTTAGATAATCTTGTTATAAATCCTGATGGTGTATATATAGACTGTACTCTTGGAGGAGGAAGTCACTCTGAAGGAATATTGGAAAGATTATCTGATAAAGGTCTTCTTCTATCTATAGATCAAGATAGTAATGCAATAGAATATTCAAAAAGAGATTAGAAAAAAATATGCTTCTAAATGGAAGGTTCTAAAAGGGAATTTTTGAAAAATATAGATACTCTAGCCTATATGGCTGGAATTGATAAAGTAGATGGAATACTTATGGATATAGGTGTTTCTTCTAAACAACTAGATGAGGCTGAAAGAGGTTTCTCATATAGATATGATGTAAAATTAGATATGAGAATGAACACAGAGCAAAAATTATCTGCCTATGATGTAGTTAATACTTATTCTGAAGAAGAACTATCAAGGATAATTTTTGAATATGGTGAAGAAAGATTTGCTAGAAAAAAATAGCAAAAATTAATCTGTGAAAACAGAAAAAAACTAAGCCTATAACAACAACTTTTGAATTAGTTGCTTTAATTAGAAGAGCTTATCCTGAAAGAGCTTCAAAGCACCCTGCTAAAAAGACTTTTCAGGCTATCAGAATTGAAGTCAACAGAGAATTAGAAGTTTTAGAAAATGCAATGTCTAAGGCTGTTGAACTTTTAAAAAAATTGGAGGAAGATTAGGAATAATTACTTTCCACTCATTAGAAGATAGAATAGTTAAAAAAATAAATTTAAAGACTTAGCAACAGCTTGTAAATGTCCTAAAGATATTCCTATTTGCATGTGTGGTGGAGTAAAGAAATTTGAGATTATTACAAGAAAGCCTATAATACCTGTAGAAGATGAATTAAAAAAATAATAACAGAGCTCATTCTTCTAAACTTAGAATTTTTAGAAAGGATTTTTAGATTAATATGAAATACTTAGCTTTACTTACTTTTTATTGCTGTTGTCTTTATTTGGCTTTTCAATATACAAACTTTAAGAGAAGTTACAGAACTTGAAAAAGCAATTAAAAAGCTGCAAATGAAACTTTAGAAGAATTAGATAAAGACTTAGATAAAAAAATTATTTATTATGACAGTAAATTAGACTTGGATAAAAATTAAAAGAGATATGGAAGCCAAAGGAATGAAAGTGACTGAAGAAGTAGTTTACTTTGAAATTGAGGAATAAGATGTTAAAAAGTAGCTGATATTATACAAATAAAGATTGATAAAAATAATCTTTGGTGGAGAAGGGCTAGGATACTACAATGGTTTTTGCTGTTTTTGTTCCTATGTCTATACCTGAAGATGAACTTGAAATAGAAATAATTTCTGTAAAAAAACTTATGCTAGAGGACTAATTAAAAATATTATCAAGGCTTCACCTGAAAGAATAGACAGTCATAAATTTACTTTTTGAAGATTTTTTTTATGGCTGTGATTTTTGCTATGCTTAAGTATGAAAGTCAATTGAAATATAAAAAAACTTATGGTTGAAGAAGTTATGAGAAAAAAATTGCAGGACTTCCTGATATTGAAATCTCTGATGTCTTAGCAAGTGAAGATGTATATAACTATAGGAATAAAATTATTGAACCTTTCTCTGTCTATGGGAATAAAAATTATTACAGGTTTCTTTAAAAAGAAAAAAAGTCATGAAGTTTTTTTGAGGTTGATGAAAAATATATTAAATTCTAAATTAGGTAATAGAATTATAAAAAGAATTAAAAAGAAATTTTAAATAAAAAAATAAAATCTCTGTCTACAATGAAATTACTCATAAAGGACTTTTTAAGAAATGTAATGATAAGAACAAATTCTAATAATGAAGCTATGCTTGTTCTTATTATTAACTCTAACAAGATTACTGAAAATATTAAAAAAATCTTTTATTCAGACTTAGAGAAAAAAATAGAAGAAATTAAATCTATCTATATTTCTTTAAACTCTAAAAAAACTAATACTGTTATTGGAGATAAGAATATTTTTTTATCTATGGTGAAAAAAATCTATAAAAGAAAAATCTAAATGGAATAGAATTTCATATATCACCTACTTCATTTTTCCAAATTAATGTAAAAGCAAGCTAAAAAGATTGTATGATATAGCGATAAATTTCTTTGACAATATAGATGATAAGTATATTGTTGATGCCTATTCAGGTACAGGTACTATTGGAATGATAATGGCAAAGAAGGCTAAAAAAAGTCTATGCTATTGAGATAGTAAAAATCTGCTAGTGAAGATGGAGAAAAAAACTGCTAAAAGAAAAATGGAATAGAAAAATATTGAGTTTATTAATGGCTCTGTTGAAAAAGAATTAGTTAATCTTATAAATGCTAACAAAAGAATAGATACTATTATATTTGACCCTCCAAGAAAGGGATTAGAGGCTTCTATCATAGACAAGGTTGCTGAACTTAATCTAAAGGAAGTTGTATATATCTCTTGTAATCCCTCAACATTTGCAAGAGATGTGAAGCTATTTTTCTGAAAAAGGGCTATGTTTTTAAAGAAATTACAAGCTGTGGATATGTTCCCACAAACTAGCCATATTGAGACGGTAGCACTTTTGTCCAAACTTGATGTCGATAAGCACATAAGTGTTGAAATTGAGTTGGATGAGATGGATTTGACAAGTGCGGAGAGTAAAGCAACATATGCTCAAATCAAAGAATATGTTTGGAATAAATTTCAATTAAAAAGTTTCAACATTATATATTGCACAGATAAAAAAAGGAAATATGGAATAGAATTACGAGAACATTACAACAAGTCAAAAAAGGAGAAACAAATTATTCCACAGTGTACACCTGAAAAAGAAGAAGCCATCATGGATGCTTTGAGACACTTCAAAATGATTTAATAGAAAAAGAATGACAGCATATGACTTTCTGCATTTATTACATTCCTACTTGGTATTGGAACGGCGTTGTTGTATATCATTATGGTGTTCTGTTTATTTTTGGGCGTTAGCTTCTTTTTATTGCAAGATTAAGAGTAAGTTAACATATTTTTTTAGAAGTGTAAGTTGAATGATTGGTAAAATAGCAGGTATATATCTCTAAGTGTTATAATATATTATTAAGATGAAATATATTAGTTATTTAAAGATAAGAGAAACGAACGGGCAGAGGGGGAAATTAAAACAAAATTATATTAAAAAGAACACGCTAATTATGAAACTGGGATTTGTTATGAATCCCAGTTTAATTTTTATAATTGGATTAATAGAATTATTAAACTATACAATAAAAATCAATTTAAAGAAAAAAATAAATATTAGATAATCTTAGACGATAGAAATTAAAAAAACTCTATTGTCTATTTTTTTATACTCAAAAAGTTGGAGGGTATGATGATGAGGAAAAAAATTCTATATTAGGTCAAATAAAAAAAGCTTTTAAGATAGATGACAAAAACTAAGTCTAATAAGAAAGACCATAGCAAAGGTGCAGAGAGATAAATATCGGTAGTCTCCGGACTGCCTTTTATTTTTTTGCTTTTTTTAAAGTGATGTATCAATTGATTGAAAAATAACCTATAGTTAATGTTATAATAAATTTGTATGTAATAACAAACATAAGTATTTTTTTAATTTATATATGTACGAGATTAGCTATCGAAAAAAATAATCTTGGAGGTTATATGGAATTAAGTTATAAAAGGTTATTTAAAAAAACTTATTGATTTAGATATGCAACATAATGAGCTTATGGAAAAAAAGCAAATGTAAGTAGGAGTACATTTTATAAATTAAAGAATGGTGAGAATGTAACTACCGATATTTTGCTCAGAATTTGCTGTTAATAACAAATATATAGGTTACATTGTAATTGCCGATGAGGTAAAGGAAGATTCAGCACAAGCAATCAAGGAACTTAAGGCAGCTAATATTAAACAAACAGTTATGTTGACAGGTGATAATAAAAAGTATTGGTTCAAAAAGTTGCTAAAGAGCTTGGTCTTGATAAGGTTTATGCAGAACTGTTGCCAGCAGACAAAGTTGAAAAAAACTAGAAGAATTATTTTCGCAAAAAAATCTAAAAAAAGGTACCGATAATTGACGATACAATCAAGGGGTATTTTTTTAATTTAAAAAAACTATAAATGAAAAATTGGTTGGGATTTACCTTGAATTAAATGGTTTTAAAGATATGGAGGTTATGTAATTGAAAGTTATTGATGAATGTTGCTGTGAATGTATCACACAAAATTTAAATAGAACAAAGGAGAGTTGCCCTGTCTGTAATAATGAAGGAGTAACAGTTAGTAGGATAACCGTTGAACACTTGGTGACAGATGATTATCGTAATGCCGTTGATGGAGATCAATATAAGATATGCATGAATGAGGACTGCGACGTTATTTACTATAACTTAGATAAAGAAATAAAATTCTTAAAAGACCAAGTTAGGGTTCCTATCTGGTTTAAGAAAGATGCAGATCCTAAGTATGCTTGTTATTGCAGCAAAGTCACAGAAGATCAGGTAATTGAAGCAGTTGTAAAGCATGGTGCGAAAACCGTTAAAGAAGTAAATGCCATAACTGGAGCAATGAAAAATTCGCTTTGTAAGGAAAACAATCCTTTGGGGGTATGTTGTCATAAGATTATTCAGGAAGCCATTGATAAGGGATTAACCATGAAATGATTTGAGTTGATATGTTCTCACGAACAGACAAAACCGTTGATATCTTCCCACAAACGAGAGCCAATGTTGGATATGTTTCCAACTACGAGTGTGGATATGTTCCCCTTAACCATAGGGGTTGAATGTGGGATTGATAGAAAAAAATAAATTAATTTCATTTTAGGAGATTTTATGAAAGCTAGAGAACTTTGTGAAAAAAAGCATGGCAAGAAATTGCAAGTTATTTTCCTGATTTCACAGTTACTAAAAAGGACAAAAACTTGAAAAAAAGATTTCTAAAAAAATAAAGACCTTACTTTTTGAAATTCATTTTCAAGCTAGTCGACATAATTATTCTTGTAGTGCTGAATTTAGTGTGCATTTTTCAATACATTCTAAATCAATGGTAAAAAGCTAACATAAATAATGGCTTTATCTATGGTGGTGAACTAGAATCTCTTATTGATAGAGGTAGAATTTTTCGTTGGTTTCCTCTTACAGGCGCTAGTTACCAACATTCTGTTAATGAAATTATAGAATTATTAGAAAAATATATTCTTCCTATTTGTGAAAAACTTTGAAGATACAAAAAAACGAATATTCAAAAATATATTGAATGGAAATGCAAAAAAGTATAGGGTCTATTTTTACTATATATATTTTTTTGATGGAGAAGATAGTGCTGAACAATATTTAAATAAATTTATCAATCAAAGTAATTTAAAAAAAGAAATTTAAAGGATTATATCATTCTTTAGAGAATGTAGCTAAAGAATCTATAGATATTAATGTAGATGAGTTTTTCTGGAGCAAGTACAATTAAATTTGCTTATTTAAATGGAATAAAGATAGAAGGATAATAGTCAGACAAAAAAATTACGTGAACTATATAAAATTGTCTGTGTAATTAAAAAAAGCAGTAGAAAAAAATCTATTGCTTTTTTTATTTATATACATAATTTGAAATATCTTAAAATTTATGTTATTTTATGCTCAAATAAAAAGCCATAAAATATATAATAAAAAGGGAGAGATTTATATGTTTAATGAAGGTAAATTAGATTCAATAATTACAGAATATAAAAAAAGCAATTTATTCAATCACAATGGCTAAAAAGAAAAAAATTTAAATGGGAAGCTGTAAAAATGTTTTTCAAGATAATTGGGATATCAGTACAGATAATTTTACTGAAATGTTTAAAAAAATCCCTTGTAAAAACTGAAAAACTTACTATCTTCAAAAAAATAATTTTTCCTAAAGATACAATCATTAATTTAGCTAAACTTTATCCAAAATGAAGTTCATAAAATGTTTATTGAATTATTTGATGAAAAATAAAAATATTTATGAAAGAATTTCTACATTTAAAGAAAATTCTGAAGCTTTATTTAAAAAAACTCAAAAAAATAGGTAATAGTCATTATCAAACTGAAAATGCAATAACTACATATTTATGGTTAAGATACCCTGATAAATACTATATTTATAAATTTAGTGAAGTTGTTGCTGTATCTAATGAATTAGAAAGTAATTATATTTTTTTAAAAAAAGGAGAATTTGCTAATAATATAGAAAAATTTCTTTAAATTTTTATGATGAAATATGCTCAAAAATTACAGTCTGATAATGAACTTAAAAAAATATGTTAAGTTCTGTAATTACAGATACTTGCTATTCTGATCCTAAATTAAAAACCTTAACTATTGATGTGGGTTTCTTTATTAGTAGATATTATGAAAAATAAGTGGAGTCCAACTGATTATAGTCCCTAAATTAAGTATAGAAGATTGGGAAAAATTTACTAAATGATCCCAATATTTTTTTGATGAAAAAAATCTCTTAAAAGTCATGAAATGTATAAAAGATTGTGGTGGAATAGCTAGTTGCACACAATTATCTAGAATATACGGAGATACTATAAATTTTTATAATACCACTTCATCAAATCTTGCTAAAAGAATTGTTGAAAAAAACAGGATGTCCTAAAGCCAACTAGTATAAAAAAATAATAAATGGTGGCCTGTTTTATATTTGGGTAGATTAGCTGAAAAAAATGAAGAAGGCTCTTTTATATGGAAACTTAGAGATGAACTTTCAGAAGCATTGAATAAAGTTGATCTTAGTTATATAGATAAAAAGAATAGTACAGATTTTTCTCTGAATCAGAAGAAAAAAATATACTAAAGAAAAATTTTTTTAAAAAGATGTCTATATATCAGAAGAAAAAAATACGATAAATTAGTAACTGTACTTAAAAAGAAAGAAAAAAATATTATTCTTCAGGGTGCACCAGGTGTAGGAAAAAAACTTTTCTAGCTAAAAAGATTAGCATATTCTATCATGGGTGAAAAAGATGATGAACGTGTTAAGTTTATTCAATTTCATCAAAATTATTCTTATGAAGATTTTGTAATGGGATATAAACCTATTAAAGAAGGCTTTGAACTAAAATATGGTATCTTCTATAATTTCTGTCAAAAGGCAACAAAGAATCCAGATAAAGATTATTTCTTTATTATCGATGAGATAAATCGTGGAAATCTAAGTAAAATTTTTTTGGTGAACTTTTGATGCTTATCGAAGCTGACTATCGTGATGAAAAAGGCTACTCTTGCATATACTGGCTCAGATTTCTCAGTTCCTAAAAATTTACATATTATTGGAATGATGAATATTGCGGATAGAAGTCTTGCAATGATTGATTATGCTCTTCGTCGTCGTTTTAGTTTTTTTGATATAGAGCCTGCTTTTTGATTCAGATGGTTTTTCTAATTATCAAAAAGAATTTTCTAATAATACTTTTTGATAGACTTATTAAAAAAATTAAGGAGCTTAATACAGAAATTACTCAAGACAAGTCTCTCGGAAAAGGATTCTGTATTGGTCACAGTTATTTTTTTGTAATGCTGAAGAATGTACACTGGAGTGGATGAAAGATATTGTTGAATTTGATATTTTTCCCAATGTTAAGTGAGTATTGGTTTGATGATGAATCTAAACTAAATGAATGGAAAGATATCTTATATGGTGTATTCAAATGATAAAAAGATAAGAAGATTTTAATCAACAATATTTATCATATGTTATCCTATGCATTTCAAACATTAAAAACAAGAAAAATTATAAAGATGTTTCTATAGAACCTTTTTGATGAAATGTATGATCTTTTTGCTGCAATACTATCTAAGGGTATTGGTTTTCAATTAAAAGCATGGTTTATATAAGGAATATATTAATTATCAAGAAGATTTAGCAGTGGTATCTGGAAAGATTAACATATCTGAAACCCTTAAAAAAATATTCAGCCCATAAAAAAAGTTCTTTTCTTGTAACTTTGATAAATTTTTCTGAAAAATAATTTATATAATCAAATATTGAAAAACAACTGTCATGTTACTTTTTAAGAAATAAAAAAAGTTAAGGCTAAGTATAAAGATAATTTTAAAAGAAAAATGATGTTATTTTTTTCTCTGATGTAGATTTATTAAATCCTAAAGGCATTAGATGGTCAGCTATCCAATTTCAAAGAAATAATCAAACATATCGTATGTTAATTGGTATTTGTCAATTGATTATTGAAGGAATGTTAATAACTACTAATGCTGGTGATTACAAATTAGCTTCATTTATTGATGAACAAAGAATGTGTAGATTATATGAAAAAAATTTATACTAGAATATTATCGAAAACACTTTCCACAACTTACAGTTACAGCTTCTCAAATTCCTTGGTGTGTTGAGGATAGTACCATGTTGCCTACTATGCAAAGTGATATCCATTTACAGAAAGATAATACAGTTCTTATAATTGATGCAAAATATTATTCTCAAACAACACAGTTTAGATATAATAAGCATACTATACATTCTAATAACCTTTACCAGATTTTTTTACATATGTAAAAAAATCGTGATTATCAGTTTGAGGATTTAGAGCATAAAGTATCTGGAATGCTACTCTATGCAAAAAAATAGAAGATGATATTCAACCTAATAATGTATATCAAATGCATGGAAATCAAATAACTGTAAAAAAACTTTAGATTTAAGTCTACCTTTTGTAGATATTAAAAAAACAATTAGATGAAATAGTGAAAGAACACTTTTCTTTATAAAAAAAGATATATTGATAAAGCAATAGAGAAATCTATTGCTTTTTTATTAGAATACAACTAAAAAAATTGAATTTTTTTAAAATTTATGTTATCTTATACTCAGACAAAAAAATTACGTGAATTATATAAAAATTGTCTATGGAGGTTTAATATGATAATTGAAAGAAAAGAGTATTTAAATGAACTAATAAAAAAAGAAAGATAATGGAAGAATAAAAAAATTATTACAGGAATAAGAAGATGTGGAAAATCTTATTTGTTATTTAAATTATACAAAGATTATTTGTTAGGTAATGGTATAAAAAAAGAGCAAATTATTGAAATAGCACTTGATGAAATAGATAACATCAAGTATAGAAATCCCTTTGAATTAAATGACTACATAAAAAAATAAAAATAAGTAAAAAAATAAGAAATACTATATTTTTTTATTGATGAAATTCAATTTTTCAAAAGCCAGTAAAAAAATCCATATATTCCTGACTCTGATGAAGAAATAACTTTTGTTGATACTTTACTTGGACTTATGAAAAATGAAAAATTTAGATATCTATGTTACAGGTAGTAATTCTAAAAATGCTTTCAAAAGATATATTGACTCAATTTAGAGATAGAGGAGATGAAATTCATATCTTTCCTCTATCATTTGCTGAGTTTTATGATGCTTATAAAGACAAAAAAATTTAGCTTGGCGTGATTATGTAGTATTTGGTGGAATGCCTTATATTTTAAGTTTAGAAACTTTTTGAGGAAAAAGAGTGCTTATTTAAAAAAATTTATTTGAAGAAACTTATATTAAAGATATTATTGAAAGAAACAAAAATTCAAAAATAGTTCAGATATATTAGATATTTTACTTAATTTTTATTTCATCAGCAATAGGTTCTCTTACAAATCCTCTAAAACTTTCAAATAGATTTTTTTATCTGAAAATAAAATAAGTATATCTCATAATACTATTTCTAAATATCTTTCTTATTTTGAAGAATCTTATATACTATATGGTGCTAAAAGATATGATATAAAAGGGAGCAAAAATATTTTTACAACACCTCTAAAATATTATTTTGCTGATATTGGACTTAGAAATGCAAGACTTAATTTTAGGCAAGTGGAAGAAACACATATTATGGAGAACATAATTTACAATGATTTAATTAGAAGAGGTTATAATGTTGATGTTGGTGTAGTTGAATACACTCAGACAAAAGAAAATAAGAACAAAAAAATACAATTAGAAGTTGATTTTTGTTGTCAATAGAGGTAATATTAGATACTATATACAGTCAGCTTTAGCATTAAGCAGTGAAGAAAAAAAGAGCAGGAAATAAATTCTTTAAAAAAAGAATTGATGATTCATTCAAAAAGATAGTTGTTGTAAAAGATGATATTATTCCAAGATATGATGAACAAGGAATATACTATATTGGTATTAAAGATTTTCTTTTTAATAGATAGCATATTTGAAAAATTAAATAATTTTTGAGTAAATCTATTTAGAAAGGAAAAAAATAAAAATGAATTTTTAAAGAAGTTAATAAATTACCAATAGATATAAAAAGAAACTATAAAAACGTATTAGTACTAGAAGTTTTTTTAGAAAAAATCTCTAACTGATGATGATAAGAATAAATTAATGAATTTCTATAACACTTTAACTAACCCCTTTGGTGTAAATGTTAGAGTACAATATATAAGTAAAGAAACAGGAGTAGAAAATGTTCAACTAGGAACATATGGAACTATAAAGGGAGCAAAAGACTTTCTAGCTATTACTGTAAAAGATGAACCTTTTGCTATGGAAGCAGTAGGTTATCAATTTGAAAATCTAGTATTGTATGCTACTGATATGGGTCTAGGTACAGTATGGCTTGCTGCAACATTTAGCAGGAAAGACTTTGAAAATATTATGGAGCTAAGTGATGATGACCTATTTCCTTGTATTTCACCTATCGGATATCCAGCTGAAAAACGTTCATTTATTGAAAAAATTATGAGAGCAAGTCTTGGTTCTAAAAATAGAAAAGCTTGGAACAAATTATTTTATCTGAATGATTTTAATCAAACTCTATCACAGACAGATGCTGGAAAATATGAAACAGCACTAGAAATGCTTAGATTAGCACCTAGTTCTACAAATGCTCAACCTTGGATAGCAGTTAAAGAAGGAGATAATATTCATTTCTTTTTGCAATTACAAGAATAGTATAAGTGATGATATGAAAAAATAAAAACATTTAGATCTTTGGAATAGGTTTAGCACATTTTCATCAAACAGCTATGAGTGAAGGCTTAGATGGAAAGTTTGAAATACAGGATATAAAAATTTCCTATAGCAGAAAACATGCACTATGTTATATCATATTTAGTAAAAATAAGTACTAAAATAATTTAAGAAATTAACTTTATTCCCTCTTACCTTATTATAAAATTTCGTATATAATAGGAGATGAAAAAAATAAAATAAATTTGAAATTTATAAATTTCTTATTGAAAGAAGAGGGTGCAGAATGAAAAATTTTTAAAATCAAATTAATACTTTTTAGTCAGCCTAGTTTTTTACAGCTTGTTCAAGTGTTCAAACAACTCCAAAAATATGAAAAAAAGGAAAGAGTTACATGGAGAAAAATGGAAGGTTCTGTTATAGTTTTACCTCTTGAAGCAGGAGATATCATTATAAAAAGAAAAAAACAGCAAACCCAATTGGAATGTTTGGTCATGTCGCTATAATGAAAAAAATGATAGAACTGTGGTTGATTATCCAAAAATTTGAAATAAATCGTATACTATTGACATAAGTTATTGGCTAGAAAAGGGTAGAGATATATTAGTTCTTAGATATAAGGATATGGATGAAGAATTTAAAAAGAGATTAGTCAGAAATATGGAAAAATATTTTTGGAAAAAAATTATAAAAATAACAACAGATAGAGAAAATATAGAAGGTTTTTATTGTTCTCAGTACATTTGGTATGTTTACTATATGACAGCTAAAGAAATGGGATATGACCTAGATTTGGACTCTGATGGAGGTAGTTTTGTTATGCCTTACGACTTCATTAATTCTCCATATTTAGAAATAATTGATTAAAAATAAAAAAACAAGTTGCTTTTTATAAAAAAATAGTATTATATAAACACAATAAATTTAATAAGGGGTGTTTTTATGAAAAACTTTTATTCGGACTTTGTTTCTCTATGTTTTTATTATTACAAGGATGTTCTGCAATGATGGCTCTAAGTGGAGACCAAAAATCCAGACTTCAAAATAATAACTAAAGGAACTTCTAAGTCAGTTATTGAAAGCCAACCAATCAAAGCTATTTTTAATGAAACTCAAAAAGAATGGAAATACTGTTGTTAAGTATCAATACACAGTAGGAAAAAGAACCAAGTGTGGGAAGAGCTGTTGTATATGTTCTATTAGATAGTTTAACACTATTTATATCTGAATTATTTACAATGCCAGCTGAAATGGCTCACTCTGGAACTCAAAAAACAATAATGGTTGAATACAATCCTCAAGGAGAAGCTGTAAGAGTATTCTAATCTCATAATTTGAAATTTTTAAGAGAATTTTTTTGAAATAAAATCAAAAATTCTCTTTTTCTTTATCTAGATTTTTAAAAATAAATGTTATAATATTAATAAAATATATTAGAAAGAGAGTGAAATTTAAATGAAACTAGATTTTTATCAAAATTAATCCTGCTGGAAACATTACTATACTTATAGATAATTTTAATATCTATGATAAGGATATAGCTAAGATATCTGAAGAACTTATGAGAGAAGATAACCTCCATGCAGAGCAAGTTGGTTTTATTAAAGACAATCATCTTCAAATGATGGGTGGAGAATTTTGTGGTAATGCAAGTAGGTCCTTTGCTTCTCTTTTTGGCCTTTAGGGATAAGGATTTTTCAAAGCAAAAAATCTATAAGATAACTTGTTCTGGTGAAGATGAAATTCTAGCTGTAGATGTTAGAGAAGGTCAGACTGAAAACTCTTTTTTTAGCTAAAATTAAAAATGCCTAAATTTAAAAAGTTTAGAAGAACTTAAAAATAGATAACTATAAATTAGGTCTTGTTAAATTTTCTGGTATAGACCACTTTATTTTTTTGATGTAGCTGAAAATAAGGAAGATAATTTTTGAAAAAAAGTCATAGATTCAGTTAAAAATTATCTATCAGACAAAGATTTTTTTCTGCCTTTTGGTATAATGTTCTTTGATAGACAAAAATCTTTTATGAAACCCTATGTCTATGTTAAAGATATTGAAAGTGGAATATTTGAAAATAGCTGTGCTTCAGGAACGACAGCATTGGGATATTATTTAAAAAGTATAAAAACTTAGATAGAGCTAAGATTATTCAACCTAATGGTTGGCTAGAATATATTATTGAAAATGATGAAATATACATAGATGGTTCTGTTGAAATTGTGCAGAAAGGTAAGGTGTATGTGAAAAAGAGGTTAAAATGTTTCTTATGATTGATAATTATGATTCATTTTGTATATAATCTTGTGAGTTATTTCTTAGAAGAAAAATATAGAGATGGAAATTATTCGTAATGATTTAGTAGACTTAAAGCATATTGAAAATTTAATTAAACAAGATAAGTTGGAAGGAATAATAATTTCTCCAGGTCCTAAAAAGCCCAAAAAGATTGTGGACTTTGTAATGAAATAGTTAAAAATTTCTATAAACAGGTCCCTATATTTGGTGTTTGTCTAGGACATCAAATAATAGGCTATACCTTTGGTGCAGAAGTGAAAAAAAGGTAAAAGCCCTGTTCATGGTAAGGTACATAAAAATTAAGACTAGTTCTTCAAATATTTTTAAGAATCTTCCTAAAAGAATTAAATGTAACAAGATATCATTCTTTAGTAGTTGAAAAACATCTACTTGAAGAATTTAATGTTGATGCTGAAACTGAAGATGGGGTTCTTATGGCTCTTTCCCATAAAAAAATATCCTCTATACTCTGTACAATTTCACCCAGAGACAGTTTTGACTGAATATGGTCATGAAATGCTTAGAAATTTTTAGATTTAGCTAGAGAATGGAGGGTTAAAAATGCAAATAGAGCTTAAAAAAATTAGAAAATATATTAATATTTATGATATTTTTAGAATATTAAAGAAAGAAAAATAATAACAAAAATTGCTTTTCTTAGATTCTTCATTAAAAAAATAAATATGGGCGTTATTCAATAATTGGTATAGATCCTTATTTAGAATTAAAAGAAAAATAACAAGAAATTCTATATAAATGATGTATTAAGTGAAGAAAACTTTGAAGAATATTTAGCTAAATTTTTAAAAAGAAAATAAACAAGAAAATAATTCTATACTTCCTTTAATTTCAGGAGGAATAGTATATTTCTCTTATGATTATGGTAGAAAATTTGAAAATATAGCCACAAGACATAAAAAAAGATTTGGATATTCCTGAGGGCTATAGTTACATTCTACAAGACTTATATAGTTGAAGATATAGAAAAAAACAAGAGATATACATATCTTACCAAGATAAAAAGATTATGATAATTTAATAAATATTTTTAGAAAAACTAATCTAGAAAAAGAAAAATCTAGTAAAGAAAAAAATAGTCTTGCAAATTTCAAATCTAATTTTGAAAAAAAGAAGAATATTTGAAAGCTATTAAAAAGCACTATAGACTATATAATTGAAGGGGATATCTATATAATGAACTTGACTCAAAGACTTATGATAGAAAGTCAAAAAATCTCCTTTAGAAGTCTTTTTCATATCTAAGAAAATTTAATCCTGCACCTTTTTCTGCATACTTAGATTTTCAAGATTTTCAACTTGTTTCTGCTTCACCTGAAAGATTTATAAAAATGAAGGATAGACTAATAGAAACAAGACCCATAAAAGGAACTAGAAAAGAGGAGCTACAGAAGAAGAAGATTTAGCTTTAAAAAATGAATTGGCTAATTCTGAAAAAGATAAGAGTGAACTTCTTATGATAGTGGACTTGGAAAGAAATGATTTAAACCGTATCTGTGAGTTAAAATCTGTTGTTGTTGATGAGCTTTTTGAAGTGGAAACATATTCAACTGTTTTTCATCTAGTTTCAACTATAAGAGGAAAAACTTAGAAAAAGACTATGATTTTTGTAGATTTGATTAGAGCAACTTTTCCCAGGAGGATCGATAACAGGTGCTCCTAAGATGAGCAATGGAAATAATAGATGAATTAGAAAACTCAAGAAGAGATGCTTATACAGGTTCTATAGGTTATATTTCATTCAATGGTGATTGTGATTTAAATATTATTATTAGAACAGCTATTCATAAGGATAATAAATACTATCTTGGAGTAGGTGGTGGAATCACTTGCGAATCAGAATTAGATTTTGAATATGAAGAAACTTTACAAAAAGCTAAAAGCTATATTGGAGGCTCTATGCTAATAGAATTAGATGATGGTTTCAGCTTTGGCTTAGGTCTCTTTGAAACTCTCTTTGACATTAGTCAATAGACTTGGTTTGAATATGATGAAAAATGATTATTACTGTCGTCATTGATTTAACAAAAAAATATACGTATCTGTAGATGAAAATTAAGGCAAATTGATGACTCATCTTTAAAAATTGCTATTTAAATTCTAAACTTGAGATACAATGTGATTCTCATTATGATTCTCTCAAATTATACTAAACAGTAAATAAATATTCTTCATTTTCAATTCTATATTCAGATGATATGAATCTGGGTGCTAATATTTGAACTATATGATTCATTTCTTGATGATTTGGGTAAACAAATCTAAAGTTTGAGAAGTTTATCTATTTCAACTTGTAAGTTCCTAAAAGATGAGACTATTTGATATATAATTTTCAGTAGTAAAATAAAACATTGTTTGTCGCGAACTATTTTTTGCATCGAATATGTACCGCTGAACCTAGCAAAATTGATATTTTTAAATATAAATTTATTTGATTTTTCATTATTCTATTCTACTTTGTTTTGTATATTTTATATATTAAAAAGTTTTAAATAAGATATATTTGTTTTTAAATTACAGGTGTGTCTTTTACATTATAAAAAGTATTTTTTATTTATTAATTTTTGATATTATTCTTTATATTTAATAAATATAATGTATTTATTCGTTATTTATATATATATAGTTTGAAATTAGTTTAAAAATATGTTAAATTTAGGTTAAAATATATAGATTTCTAGTCAGTAAAATAAAATTCAACTAAAGGAGGAAAACAAAATGGCAAATCGTGTGTGTACAACAAAGTAACTGAAGAATTAGTAGAAAAATTTAAGAAAATTGTTCCTGGTAAGGTTTATACAAAAGATGAAATAAATAAAGATTTTTCATGATGAAATGCCTATTTATGGTGAAGGTGAACCTGAAGTTGTTATTGATGTTACTACTACTGAGGCGATTTCGGAAATTGTAAATTGTGCTATGAAAATAATATTCTGTTATCCCAGAGGAGCTGGAACTGGTTTAACAGGAGCATCTGTAGCAGTTACTGGTGGAGTTATATTAAACACTGACAAGATGAATAAAATTTTAGCTTATGACCTTGAAAATTTTGTAGTTAAGACTAGAACCAGGGTTTTATTGAATGACTTAGAAGATGCTTTAAAAGCAAGGTTTATTATATCCACCTGATCCAGGTGAAAAATTTTGCAACTCTTGGTGGAAATGTTTCAACTAATGCTGGTGGAATGAGAGCTGTAAATATGGAACTACTAGAGATTATGTTAGAGCTATGACAGTGGTTCTTCCAACTGGTGAAATTATAAAATTAGGAGCTACTGTATCTAAAACAAGTACAGGATATAGCTACTTAATTTAATGATAGGTTCAGAAGGAACTTTAGGAGTTATAACAGAATTAACTAAAATTAATTCCTGCTCCAAAAAGAAACTATAAGTTTAATCATTCCTTGAAAATCTTGAGTGAATGTATAGCAACAGTTCCTAAATTCTTTTTATGAACCATTTACAACCTCAAGCATTGGAATTTATGGAAAGAGAAATAGTCTTAGCTTCTGAAAGATACATAGGTAAGAGTGTATTCCCTAAAAATTAGAAGGAGTGAGACATTGGTGCTTATCTATTGGTAACTTTTGATGGAGATAATATAGAGGCTTTAGAAGAAATCTCCTGAAAAAGCATCTGAAATAGTTTTAGAAGCTGGAGCATTAGATGTCCATGTTGCTGATACACCTGCTAAGAAAAAGATGCTGGGCTGCTAGAGTAGTTTCTTAGAAGCCATTGAAGCTGAAACTAAGTTACTAGATGAATGTGATGTTGTTGTTCCTGTGTAACCAAATAGCTCCTTACCTACACTAGTAAAATGAAACTGGTAAAATATGACTTTACTGTAAAGAGCTTTGGACATGCTGGAGATGGAAACTTACATGTTGTAGCTTGTAGCAATGATATGGAAATAGTTGAATTTAAGCGTCAAGTTGAAGAATTCTTAACAGATATATAATAAGGCTTCTGAACTTGGTGGATTAATTTCAGGAGAACATGGAATTGGTTATGGAAAGATAGATTACTTAGCTAATTTCTCTGGTGAAGTTAATGAGGACTTATGAAAGGAGATAAAAGGTCTTTGACCCTAAGATGATCCTAAATCCAAATAAAGTTTGTTATAGAGCATAGTAGATAATAATTATAAATGTAATCATAGGAGGTAATATTATGGCATATTTAATTTCTGAAGAAGCTCAAGACCTATTGAAAAGATGTAAAAATTCTGTGATAATGAAGTAAGAGAACAATGTAAAGAATATGAGTAAATCTGGTGAATGGCCAAAAGAAATTTATGATAAAAGCAATTGAACAAAGGTTACCAAGCTTTAGAAGTTCCTGAAGAATTTGGAGGACCAGGTCTAAACAAGTTGATGTTGCTGCTTTGATTGAAGAAATGGCAATAAGCTGATGCAGGGTTTGCAACTACTATTTCAGCTAGTGGACTAGCTATGAAACCTGTTTAATTGCAGGAAGCCGATCAAAAACAAAATGTGATTTAGTTTTAGAAGGTGGACTAGGAGCATTCTGTTTAACAGAACCAGGTGCAGGTTCTGATGCTAGTGCTGGTAGAACAACTGCTGTTAAAGATGGAGATGAATATGTTTTAAATGGTAGAAAATGCTTTATTACAAATGGTGAAATGGCATCTTTCTATTGTATTACTGCTATAACAGATAAAAAGAAAAAGGTTTAAAGGAATCTCTATGTTCTTTGTGGAAAAAAGGAACTAAGGGATTAAGTACTGGAAAACATGAAGATAAAATGGGTATAAGAACATCTAATACTTGTGATGTAGTCTTAGAAGATTGTAGAGTTCCAGCTAGTGCTTTACTTGGTAAAGAAGGAGAAGGATTTGCTATTGCAATGAAAACTCTAGACCAAACTGGATCTTGGATAGCTTGCATTGCTGTTGGAGATCGCTCAAAGAGGAATACAGAAGCCATCAGCATATGGTAAAGAAAGAATTCAATTTGGAAAACCTATAATTAAGAATCAAGCATTACAATTTAAAAGTACAGATATGGAAATAAAAACTGAAACTACCAAGACAAATGGTTGCACATGCTCTAACAAAAATGGATTTAGGTCTACCTTATGGAAAAGAATCAGCTATTGCTAAATGTTATGCTGGAGATATTGCAATGGAAGTTTCATCTGAAGCTATACAAATTTTTGGTGGATATGGATACAGTAGAGAATATCCAGTTGAAAAAAATTGTTAAGAGATGCTAAAATTTTTCCAAATCTTTGAAGGTACTAATGAAATTCAAAGAATTGTAATTGCAAAATAATGTAATCGGACGTTAGGAGGAAATAATGGAAATATTAGTTTGTATAAAACAAGTTATAGATGACTCTGTTGGAAATATTTATGAATGAAAAACTGGGAAACCTGCCTTAGAAGATATTGAAAAAGTAGTAAATGCTTTTGATACTTATGCTTTGGAAATGGCAACTAGATTAAAAAGAGGCCAAAGGGATGCTACTATATCTGTTCTTTCTCTAGGTGGAGAAGATGTAACAAATAGTTTAAAAACTGTTTGGCTGTTGGTATAGATGAAGCTTTCATGTTAAAAGATGAAGCTTATCAGAAAAAGATGCTGTTATAGTGGCTGAAGCTTTAAAGTAAAGCTATTAAAAATATCGAAGAAAAAAGAGCTAAAAATTCGATATTATCTTCTGTGGAAAAGAAACTACTGATTTTGCAACTGGACAAGTTGGAATCATGTTAGCAAATGAATTAAATTATGGAATAGTAACTAATTTAGTTGACATGAGACACAGAGGCTACAAAGGTTATTGCTAAAAAGAAACTGAAACAGGCTATGAAAAGGTTGAACTAGCTACTCCTTGTATAGTAACTGTAAATAAACCTAATCTATGAACCTCGTTATCCAACAATAAAAAGTAAAATGGCTGCCAGAAAAGAAATTACTGAAATTTCTGTTGAAGTAGCTAGTGAAAGTGCAATGAAAGAGTTAAACTATTTTTCACCTCCAAAAAGACAAGCAAGGTGAAAAATAAAAACTGGAACTGCTGAAGAAATGGTTGCACAAAGCTATGCATGTTGGAAAGCAAAAGTATTTTAGGAGGTTATAAGATGGAAAGAAATATAATGGTGTATATAGAGAAACAGTTGATAACTCTCCTGTTGTTGTATCTTTAGAAGCTATAGCTCTAGCTAAAAAGTTTCAAAAAGAAAAATAATAAAAAGTTATTGCTGTTTTTTAGTTGGAGAAAATTTAGATGAAGTAGCTAAAAATGCTTTGAGTGTGGAGCTGATGAAGTTCTTTTACTGAAAGAAAAACAGAATTAGAAGCTATTGGAAATGCTTTAATAGTTGCAAAAAGAAAAATATAATCCTTCTATTATTTTCTTAGGTTCAACTTTAAATGGAAAAGATTTAGCTAACATCATAGCAAGTGATTTAAAAGTCCCTGCATCTGTTGATGTAGTAGCTGTAAAAATATGAAAATGATAAATATTTTTATGACACTTCCAATGTATGGTGAAATATCCTAAAAAGAGTGACTTTTGAAGGTGATAAAACATTAGTTGTTTACCAGTTCGTTCAGGAGCTTGTAAAAAGAAATAATTGGAAGGAGCTTCAGGAGAAGTTATAAAAAGAAAAAGTGTGTGAAAAGAATCTATTTACAAAAATAGCAGAAATAGTTCAAGAAATATCTGAATCAGTTAACTTGGAAGAAGCTGAGATTATAGTTTCTGGTGGTAGAGGTATAGGGAGTAAAGAAAACTTTGAGCTTGTAAAACAATTAGCTGATGTATGTGGTGGAGTTGTTGGAGCAACAAGACCTGCAACAGAGGATGAATGGATCCCACGTTCTCACCAGGTTGGACAATCTGGTAAAATTGTTGCACCAAAAATTATATATAGCTTGTGGTATATCAGGGGCAACTCAACATATTTCTGGAATAATGGGTTCGAGATTATATTGTAGCAATAAATAAAGATGAAGATGCACCTATTTTTGATAGTTTATAGAATATTGGAATTGTAGGAAATGTTATGGATATAATTCTAATTATGATGAGGAAATCAAAAATAAAGCTTAAAATTTAATTTATAGTGAGAACTATTATTAATATAATAGTTCTTACTTATAAATAGGAGAGCAATTGTATGGGACAATGGATTATTATTTTTAGCACTTGCTCTTATTGGGCAATTTATTAGTGACCTTATTTCTTTTCAATTCCGAAAACAATTATTGCATCTATAATATTATTCTTGCTTTTGGAATTTAAAGTTTTAAAGGTTGAATATTTTAAAGGAGTTTTAGCTGGTTGTAAAAAATATTTGAGCTTTCCTTTTCCTTCCTGTTGGTGTTGGGAATTATGCCACAATTAAATTCTGCTACCAGCTATGGTTTATGTAAAAAAGTATTACTTATTATGATAGTAGTACAATTTAATAATGTTAGTTACAGGATTAGTAGCTGACTTTATTATAAAAGGTACAAGAAAAATATTAGGTAATAAGGACGAAAAGGAGGCTAAAAATGGTGATATAATACATAATATTATTTTTAGCCCATTCTTTGGGATAATACTATCTTTAGTAACTTATGAAATAGGAAAAGTACTTATTTGGAAAAACAAAGTCTATATTTTGTAACCCTCTTTTTAATAGGAATTCTTTTTATCAATACTCTTTTTACTATGTTTTTGATATTCCATTTGAGGGCTTATAACAAAGGTGGAATGTATTAAACTATTTATAAGTCCTGTTGAAAGTGTTATAATAGGAGTTGCTTTTATATGAACAATTCCAAATTTTAAAAAGAAACTGGTTCCCTATTTTACTTTCAACTGTCTTAGGAAAGTACTTTTTCAATTATCATTTTATATATATTAGGAAAAGTTTTTGCACTTCCTGACGATATATTCTATGCAACCTTACCAAAATCAGTAACAACAGCTATTGCTCTTGATATTGCTACAAAATTTGGTTGGAATGAAGCTTTAATTCCTATGATGACAGTATCAACTGGAATTATAGGTGCTGTTAATACTCCATTAGTTGCTAAATTTATAAAATCTCCAGTAGCTAAAAGGACTTACAATAGGAACATCTAGCCATGCTGTTGGAACTTCTAAAGCAATAGAAATGGGAGAAGTAGAGAGACAATGGTGGTTTAGCTCTTGAGCTAGCTGCAATTTCAACTTCATTTATAATTCCAATTTTTACTTACTACTATTTTCAAAATTATCTAGAATAAAATTTAAAAGGTGTGGATGTAATCTTAAGATCTTTTAGAAAATTACGTCCGCACCTTCTTTTTCTATTATAATTTTTGCTACTAAACAAAATTTTTACCTCTTTTTCTATCTAAATTTATGTGTATTATTTATTGTATAATTTTTAGGTAAAAATTTCTTTAATAAATTGTTCTTAAAATCAATTGCATCTTTAGTTTTAACTTATAAATGAACTCTTTTTCTTCCTCGTTTAATAAACTAAATCTTCTTTTAAATTCTAAAAAAATGCATAATAACATCTCCTTTTTGTATGTATTTATATATACTCTTTCTATAGTCATAATGTATCATACTGTGAATACTTTGTCAACAAATTTTTAAATTTTTATATTTTATTTAAATATAGATTTTTATCAATACTTTCTTGTATTCTGTCACAATTTTATTTTAAATAAATTATTGTAGACACTTTAGCATAATTATGTTATACTGTATATATATAGTAGTACATTAAAAAGGAGGGAATTATATGAGTTTTGGAACTACTTTGATAAGATTAAAAACATAAAGATAGTTTAAGAGGTCTTGCTAAAAAGAAATTAATTTACACTTCACTTTTATAGATAAAGTAGAGAAAAAGGTACTGCACCTATTTCAAATAACTTTATTGAAAAGAGTTATTGAAGTATACCCTGATGAAGAAAAACTTTAAAAAGAATACTTAAAGGAAAATTTACCTAAAGTATTTAACAAAGATGAAAGTATTAAAATTTTTAGAAGATGAGTGAAGTTTTAAATCTTCCTGTTTATGGAAAAAGCTAGGTGCAGAGTAGAGGTTACCTAAATATGGATAAACCTGATTACTACATGCCTATAACAAAAGGAGACTTCTCTTTAAATAGTTTCTTTGTAGAAATTACAGGAGATAGTATGGAACCAACTTTAGAAGATGGTGAATATGCTTTAGTTGATCCCTAATAACACTGCCTATGTTAAAAATAAAATATATGTTGTCACTTATAATGATGAAGGATATATAAAAGAGTTGAACTAAAAGAAAAAGAAAAAGTTATAACTTTAAAGAGTGATAATCCTGATTATGATGACATTGATATTCCTGAAGAAATGCAAGAATACTTTAAAAATTAATGGAAGAGTTGTTGAAGTTATCTCTAGAATATTATAAAACTTTAAAAAGAGGATGTTGATAAATTAAAATTTTTAATCCTAAAAGTAAAAATAAAGTGAGTTACGAATGAAATTTTAGATAAAAATTAAAAGCAAGTGAGCCGAGTAAATGTCGACATGTCTGAGGCGTAGCGAGTTGGTCGAGTACAGCGAAACGTTAATTTTTATTGTTAGAGTTACTCAGTAACTCACTATTTTTACTTTTTAATAATTTGTAAATATCTAAAAAGCACTAGATTTGTATAAATACATTTCTAGTGCTTTTCCCGACTTACTATTAAGCTTATTTAACTTCTTTATCAAGCTCTTTTGTTAAATTTTGTTTAACCATTTGTTCTATTTCTTTCTTCTGGAACACATAGTCCATCTCCTAAGATAGAACAATAGCTTGCAACTTGTTTATCTTTTTCTAGCTCTTCAGCTGTTTTGAGAGCTCTGCTTGTTTTACCATTTCTTCTTTTTGCTTTTTCATTTTGTTCAGGGAACACAAACCATCACCTAAAACACTGCAGTAAGAAGCTTCTTGTTTTTAGAATCTTCAGCTTTTGGAGCTGGAGCATCAGTCATTGTTGCTGGATGCGGTACTGCCTTTCCTGCTTTGATTTCTTCAAAACATTTTTAATAAGTCATCTTTTTCCAGTTGATTTTTGCTAAACCTTCTAATTTTTCATCATAGCTTCTTTATCTTTTTGCATCAAAAAGCATCTTTAAATTTATTTAGCATTCTCTTATTCTTTTCTACAAATTCTTTTTGTAGCTGTTATTAGTTCTAATTTAACTGCAATCTGGAGCACTTCCACTAGCAATTATTTTTCCTGCTTTGATTTCTTCGAAGCATTTTAATAATTCATCTTTTCCTGCTGTTTTTGCTAAATTTTTCTAATTTTTCATATGCTTCTTTATCTTTTTGCATCAAAAGCATCTTTAAATTTGTTTAACATTCTCTTATTCTTTTTCTATGAATTCAGCACTTGCAGAGATTGGATCTCCAGTAGGGTACTGCTGGAGCACTTCCATCAGGAATAATTTTTCCAGTTTTAATTTCTTCATAGTATTTTAATAACTCATCTTTTCCTGCTGTCTTTGCTAAATTTTCTAATTTTTCATATGCTTCTTTATCTCCTGCATCAAAAGCATCTTTAAATTTATTAGCATTCTCTTATTCTTTTCTATAAATTCAGCACTTGACAAATTGGGTCTCAGTTTGAGCAACTACTTTCTTTTTCTACTGTTTTCTTAACAGGTTTTTCTTAACAGGTATTTCTACTGCCACCCATTATCTCTCCTAGTTTTTCAATAACTTTTAGGGTCCTCCAGGTGCACATAAAGTCATTTTTGCACCTTCTAAAGCTACTCCTGATGCATATCCAGCACAACCAGGGTATCCACAAGCACCACAGTTTGCACCAGGTAGGACAGCTAATATTGCTTCTACTTTTGGGTCTACTTCTACTTCAAACTTCTTTGAAGCATAAGCTAGAAATAGTCCCATCAATATTCCAGTTATTCCTAATACAACAACTGGCATCATAATCGCTTCCATTCTATACCTCCATTTTGTATAATTATTAAATTTGCATTCCACTAAATCCCATAAATGCCATAGCTAAAAAGTCCAGCTGTTATAAATGCTATTGGAACTCCTTTAAAAATTCTTAGGAGTGTTTGCAAATTCAAGTCTTTCTCTTATACCGGCTAAAAAGTAATAGTGCTAGTGAGAACCCTACTGCAACTCCAAAAACCATTTACTATTGTTTCTATAAAATTATATCCTACTTGGATATTGATTATAGCAACTCCTAGAACAGCACAGTTTGTTGTGATTAATGGTAAGAACACTCCAAGTGCTTTATATAAGCTTGGTGATGTCTTTTTAATTGCCATTTCAACGAATTGTACAAGAGAAGCTATTATTAATATAAAGCTATTGTTTGTAGATATCCTAAACCAAAGAGGTTCTAATACCATTCTGTAAGCTAACAAGTTACTCCTGAAGCTATTGTGATAACGAAAGTAACAGCCATACCCATACCTAATGATGAGTCAACTTTTTAGAAACTCCCATAAATGGACAACAACCTAAGAACTTAGCAAATATTATGTTATTTATAAATATCGAGTAACAATTATACTAAATAATCCACCTATACTCATTTTTAGTCACCTTCTTTTTCTTTGCATCTCTTTCTTTTTCATATTTATACAAGCCATGATTATACCTATAGTGATAAATCCACCAGGAGCTAATATAAATATTAAAGCTGGTGTAAAAGTTAGCAGGAACTAATGAGATTCAAATACTGATCCATTACCTAAAAATTTCTCTGATTGCTCCTAAGAAAGTTAAAGATAAAAGTAAATCCTATTCCAGATCCAATACCATCAAGTATAGAGTCAATAACTCCGTTTTTAGAAGCAAAACTTTCTGCTCTTCCAAGAACTATACAGTTAACAACTATAAGAGGTATGAATAATCCTAACACTTTATATAAATCAGGTGTGTAGCATTCATAACCATATCAACAACAGTAACTAGTGTTGCTATTATCATTATAAATGCTGGTATTCTTACTTCATCAGGTATAAATTTCTTAAAAAGTGATATTAATCCATTTGAACAAGCAAGAACAGCTATAACTGCAAAGCCCCATTGAGAAACCATTTATAGCACTACTTGTAACTCAAGTGTTGGACAAAGTCCTAACATTAAAAACAAATACTGGGTTTTCTTTAAATATTCCAGCTGTAAGTATTCCTAATTTTTCGTATTCTCACCTCATTTTGATAAGTATTTAATGCTTTTATAACTCCTGTATAAACAGCTTTAGGTGATATTGTAGCATCCAACAAAAGCATCTGTTGACTTATTAAATTCATAAGTAGCATCCTTACCTATCCAATGATCTTTTGCCATTCTTTTTCATTTATTTTTGCTCCTAATCCAGGAGTTTCTGAACTTGTAACTACATTTAAACCTGTTACTTTAGCATCATTATTTATTCCCACAACAAAGTTTATATCTCACCATAACCTGGTTCTGCAACCGAAGCAACATATCCAACAACTTCTCAGCTTCATTGAAACCCTGGAATATATTGAATTCCTTCTGCTTCTTTTGCTTCATCTTCTTTAAAAGCTAGCTGCTTCTGGTAAAAACTTGTTTTTCTAGCTTCATTTACTATTTTTAAAGTATTTTTCTGCTATAACTTTCCCTTGTAAAGTCATTAACTCCATCAAGTAAACCTGCTGATATAGCAACTATTAGTCCCTAGGACGATTCCAAAAATGTATATATCTATTTTTCCATTTGTGCTCACCCCACCAAATTTTAGGGTCTATATATCTATCTATCAATGGAACAACTCCATTCATTATTAAGATAGCATATAGCAGTACCTTCAGGATATCCACCTTTCATTCTTATTAAAGATACTAATAATCCTATTCCAAAAGCAAAAACTACTCTTCCTTTTGAAGTTGTTGGACTAGTAACCATATCTGTTGCCATGAAGAATGCTCCTAGGAATAATCCTCCTGAGAATATTTGCATTATAGGATGCTGCTCCAAATGCCCATGTTAAAAATAAATACTGTACCTATCATTGTAGCTAGGCACTTTCCAATCTATTTGTTTCTTATATATCAAGTATGCTCCACCAAGTAATAGTGCTAAAGAAAGTTTCTCCTAAACATCCACCCATTCTTCCGATAAAGGCATTAAGATATTGATCTCCATTTTGTAATAAAAGCATCTGTTAAAGAATTCCTCTTTTCATGTAGCATCCAAAACTGTTGCCCTGACATTCCATCATAAGCAAAAGTAGTTATTGCAACTGGCCAAGAAGCTTGAACAAATGCTCTTCCTACTAATGCAAGGGTTAAATATATTGTGTCCTAAACCACCATAAACCATTTTTCCCTAATGTTATTTGCAACTATATTTCCTATTACTACATATTGTAAAGGCATAATAGCAGGAACTACAAATGAAAATAAAATTCCTGTTAATATAGCACTTCCATCGAATGCTTCTATATCTCTTTTTAATGCTTTTTGACATAGATATTCAGTAGCTATACAAGTTAAAACTGATACTGAAGTTAATATCAGAGCTCTTACTCCAAATGAGTATATAGCCATTAACAATGCTGGTACTAAAGCTATAACAACATCATACATATACCGACTCAACAGTTTCTTTTGTTCTAATGTGAGGAGCTGGCCCTGTTTTCAAAAGTGTACTCACTTTTATCCTCCTTAATTAAGTTTTAATCTATTTTTCTTAGCTCTTAATTTAGCTTTTCCTGTTTTGATAGCCTCAGCCAAGGTCTATTAGTAGGACAAATATAAGCACAAGAACACATTCAATACAATCCATTAGATTGTGTCCTGCCATTGCTTCGTACTCTTTTTGCTGCTGCTAATCTATCAAACATAAGTGGTTCAAGTCCATAGGGCACATCAGATACACACTTAGAACAACTTATACAAGCTTTTTGTCTTGTATGGTCTCATTTCCTCATTTAGTTAAAAGCTAAAAGTCCTGATGTTCCTTTTTACTACAGTAGCTTCTTCAGTCATTTGTGCCAATCCCATCATTGGTCCACCCATAACTAATCTTTCCATTTCATCTCTGTTAATTCCACAGTAATCTAAAATGTATGAGAAAGGAGTTCCTATAGCAACTTTTTAAGTTTTTAGGATTCTTTATAGCCTTTCCTGTTACTGTAACAACTTTTTCTATTAAAGGTTTTTCCATTTACAACTGCTTTCATAGATTGCTGCTGCTGTTCCTGTATTTTGTACAACAACACCAACTGCTGATGGAAGTTGTCCTGATGGAACTTGTCTATCCAAAATAGATTTAATAAGTTGTTTTTCTCCACCTTGTGGATATTTTGTTTTTAATGGAACAATATTAATTCCTGTTCCTTCTGTTGCTTTTTCATAGATTCAATAGCTTCAGGTTTATTATCTTCTATTCCTACATAAACATCTGGAACATTTAAAATCTTTTTAGTCATCTTTTATTCCTTCAACTATTGATTTTGGATTTTCTAACATAAGTCTATTATCTGAGTTTAAATAAGGCTCACATTCAGCACTCATTTAAAAATTAAACTATCTAACTTAGTATTAGGTGGAGGATTTAATTTTACGTGAGTAGGGAAAGTAGCTCCTCTATTCCAACTATACCTTTTTCTCTGATAATATCAAGTAATTCTTTCTTATCAGCTGTTTCCCAGTTTGCAATTTTAGTTAATTCTGCCCATTCTTCTTTTTGTCATTTTCAATAAAAATCGTCATAACTTTTTCCAGATAAAGGATACACATGATTTTCTATCTTTGTGACAGTTCCACTTACTGGAGCATGAACAGGTACCGCCAAACCTTTGCATCCGCAATTTTTTTGTCCTTTTTAAAAACTCTGTCCCCTACATTAACAATAGGATTTAAAGGTGCCCCTATATGTTGTAAAAGAGGTACTAAAAATTTCATTTGGTGATTCCAACTTTTTCAATTGGTAAATGTTCTGTTTGTATTTTTATTTTTCAGGGGATGCACTCCGCCTCTGAAACCAAAAATTTCATCAAAACACTCCTTTTCATACATAGTTTATTTTTCCACAAATTGATTTTTAGCATATATATACAAAAATTAACAAGTTTTTATTTTAATTTTTCTTTTTCTTATTGTACTTTTTGCATGAGTTCTTTCTAAATTCTGAACAGTTAATATGTCTATAATACATTCATTAAGTTTTTCTAAAAATTCAACTAGCTCTTTTTGTTCACTCTGACTGAACTCACCTAAAACATGTTCGATGGCATCTTCTTTTTAGCTCCTATTCCACATTTTATTCTAATAAATTCTTCACCTATATGAGATATTATAGACTTTATCCCATTATGTCCACTGAGCTACCTTTTTCTCTGATTCTTATATCTCCAAAATCTAAAGACATGTCATCATAAAACAACTATAATATCTTTTTAGGGATCCAACTATAGAAGTTTCAATTTCTATAAGAGCATTTCCACTCAGATTCATAAAAGTCTGAGGCTTAAAGAATATAACTTTCTCCCCATCTATATTTTTCACTGATAAGAGCTTGAAATTTTTCTCTTTCATCTGTTAGATTAAATTTTTCTTAAACTGTCTACAACTATAAAAACCAATGTTGTGTCGTGTTTTTCATACTTCTTACCTGGATTTCCTAAACCAATAACAACTTTCATATTTTTCCCTCCTTACATTTTTCATTTCCGAGTTATTATACTATATATTATTAATATCTACACTAATCTTTTTTTATAGCTTTCTTCAGTTTTTCAAAAATATTATTACATTTAGTCTTACTTTTGAATAGCATAAAAAGAGAGAAACATTAGCTTCTCTCTTAATGTTAGCTAGCAAATCCATACTCTCCCAGGCCGCTTCCAGCCAAGTACCATCAGCGTGTATGAGCGCTTCTAGGTTCGGAATGTAACTAGGTGTGCATAGCTATACTCACCAAGCATATATTGTATCCACATAAATTTATTATGTGCAAGTCTGAACACTGAAACTATATAGTAAAAACAAACTTAGATTAAAACTTCGATAATTAGTATTGGTCAGCTAAATGCATTACTGCACTTACACCCCAACCTATCAACCTCCTAGGGCTCGAAGGTATCTTAAAGAATACTTATCTTGAAGTTAGTTTCCCGCTTAGATGCTTTCAGCGGTTATCTATTCCAAACGTGACTACCCAGCTGTGCCACTGGCGTGACAACTGGTACATCAGAGGTTTGTCCATCCCGGTCCTCTCGTACTAAGGACAGGTCTTCTCAATATTCTAACGCCTACAGTGGATAGGGGACCGAACTGTCTCACGACGTTCTGAACCCAGCTCACGTACCGCTTTAATGGGCGAACAGCCCAACCCGCTAGGACCTTCTCCAGCCCCAGGATGCGATGAGCCGACATCGAGGTGCCAAACCCTACCGTCGATATGGACTCTCGGGTAGGATCAGCCTGTTATCCCCAGGGTAGCTTTTATCCGTTGAGCGACGACCCTTCCATTCGGAATCGCCTGGATCACTATGTCCTGCTTTCGCATCTGCTCGACCCGTCAGTCTTGCAGTCAAGCTCTCTTATGCCATTGCACTCTATGGTTGATTTCCATCCAACCTGAGAGAACCTTTGAACGCCTCCGTTACTCTTTTCGGAGGCGACCGCCCTCAGTCAAACTGCCCACCTAGCACTGTCTCCGTGGCTACAAACCACAGATTAGAATTTCAGCATTGAATGGTTGGTATTCCACCGATGACTCCGATATAGCTAGCGCCATATCATCTCAGTCTCCCAACTCATCCTATACATGCAGTGCCAAAACCCAATACCAAGCTACAGTGAAAAGCTCCATGGGGTCTTTTCCGTCTCCCACTGTAGGTAACCGGTATCTTCACCGGTAATACAATTTCACCAGGCCTCCCGTCAAGACAGCGCTCAAATCATTACACCATTCGTGCAGGTCCGGAACTTACCCTGACAAGGAATTTTCGCTACCTTAGGACTGTTATAGTTACGGCTGCCGTTCACTGGGGCTTCAATTCCGAGCTCTACTCCTCCTCTTAACCTTCCAGCACTGGGCAGGTGTCAGCCCATATACATCGCCTTCCAGCTTAGCATAGACCTGTGTTTTTGTTAAACAGTTGCTTGAGCCTCTTCACTGCGACCCTCAGAGCGCTTTGTATCGCGTGGATACTGACCCTCAAGGGCTCCTCTTCTCCCGAAGTTACGAGGTTATTTTGCAGAGTTCCTTTAACGAGAGTTAGCCTGTCCGCCTATAGATTTCTCATCCTGACCACCTGTGTCGGTTTGCAGTACGGGACAGTCAAATATTAACGTTAGAAGCTTTTCTTGGCAGCGTAGGGATTTGCGCATTCATCTTACGACTGTATATCATACCTCAGATATAACTCAATGGATTTTCCTATCAAGTCATCCTACATACTTCTACGGACACTTCCGTTCGTCCGCGCGTATACCCTTCTGCGTCCCTCCATCACAATATATGACTGGCACAGAAATATTAATCTGTTTTCCATTCGCCTACGCATTATAGCCTGGGCTTAGGTCCCTGGCTTTACTCAGGGGAAGACAAGCTTTACCCTGAAAACCTTGGTCTTCCGGGCGAGGGGATTCTCGCCCCTTTCTCGCTACTTATTCCTGCATTCTCACTTCGATACCTCCAGAGTCGGTTACCCTTCTCCTTCAACGGCCTACAGAACGCCTCTCCTACCAATCCTTACGGATTCCACAGCTTCGGTTTATAACTTAGCCCCGTTACATTGTCGGCGCAGAGACTCTCGACTAGTGAGCTATTACGCACTCTTTAAAAGGTATGGCTGCTTTCTAAAGCCAACCTCCCTAGTTGTTTGTGAATCTCCACCTCCTTTTCCCACTTAGTTATAATTAGGGACCTTAGCTGGTGGTCTGGGTTGTTTCCCTTTCGACAATGGAAGTTAACTCCCATAGTCTCACTCCTGAGCTATAAATTATGGTATTCGGAGTTTGATTGATTTCAGTAAGCAATACGCCCCCTAGATCATTCAGTGCTCTACCCCATAATTGAACACTCAAGGCTGTACCTAGATACATTTCGGAGAGAACGAGCTATCTCCTGGTTCGATTGGCTTTTCACCCCTAAACCTACCTCATCCCCCAACTTTTCAACGGCGGTGGGTTAGGGACCTCCACTGTGTCTTACCACAGCTTCATCCTGGACAGGTTTAGATCACCAGGTTTCGCGTCTACGCCATAACGACTAAATCGCCCTATTAAGACTTGGTTTCCTTCGGCTCCGTTATACTTAACCTCGCCGTTTAACGTAACTCGCATGGATCATTCTCCAAAAGGCACGCCATCACCATTGCTGGCTCTGACCGCTTGTAAAGCCCACAATTTCAGGTTCTATTTCACTCCCTCCAGGGGTTCTTTTCTACTTTCCCTCACGGTACTATGCGCTATCGGTTAGTAAGAGTATTTAGCCTTATGAGATATGGTCCTCACAGATTCACACAGAATTCCTCGTGTTCCATGTTACTTGGGAGCAGAGTTATATGTGTAAGGATTTACTTGTACAGGACTTTTCACCTTCTACGGTTCGCCTTTCCAGACAATTCCAATTCATCAATACACTATATTGAATATCTTACAGTTCTTCACTACTCTGTCCCTCAACCCCTTAAATACAACAGCTGTATCCTTGACATATTTAAGGTTTAGGGCTTGACCCATTTCGCTCGCCGCTACTTTGGGTATCGTTTTTACTTTCTTTTCCTCGCGTTACTTAGATGTTTCAGTTCATGCGGTTCCCTCTTTCGTATTAAGACTCCATCTTAATAGATTGCTCCATTCGGAAATCCTAGACTCTTACGTTCGATTGCAACTTATCTGGGCTTATCGCAGCTACCACGTCCTTCATCGGCTCTTACTACCTAGGCATCCTTTGTGTGCCCTTAATTATTTTAACCTATGACAGCTAACTCTAAGAAATTGTTAGAGTTAATTTTTGTTTTTCTTGTTTGTTCTACTATATAGTTTCCAATGTTCGAAGTAATCCCAACAGCATTGCGCTGAAGAACATTACCAATAGAATAGAAAGACATATACTCCTTAGAAAGGAGGTGATCCATCCGCACGTTCCCGTACGGATACCTTGTTACGACTTCACCCCAATCGCTAATCACACCCTCGGAGCATCCCTCCTTGCGGTTAGGGCCTGCTACTTCAGGTGCAACCAACTCTCGTGGTGTGACGGGCGGTGTGTACAAGACCCGAGAACGTATTCACCGCGACATTGCTGATTCGCGATTACTAGCGATTCCAACTTCATGTACTCGAGTTGCAGAGTACAATCCGAACTAAGAATAGTTTTCTGAGATTAGCTCCACCTCGCGGCTTTTGCGACTCTCTGTACTACCCATTGTAGCACGTGTGTAGCCCAGCGTATAAGGGGCATGATGACTTGACGTCATCCCCACCTTCCTCCTGCTCATCGCAGGCAGTATCGCATGAGTCCCCAACTTAATGATGGTAACATACGAAAGGGGTTGCGCTCGTTGCGGGACTTAACCCAACATCTCACGACACGAGCTGACGACAGCCATGCACCACCTGTCTTTAGGTTTCACCGAAGTGACACTGAAACATCTCTGTCTCATTCCTAAGATGTCAAACGCTGGTAAGGTTCCTCGCGTTGCGTCGAATTAAACCACATGCTCCACCGCTTGTGCGGGTCCCCGTCAATTCCTTTGAGTTTCATACTTGCGTACGTACTCCCCAGGCGGATTACTTATCGCGTTAGCTTGGGCGCTGAGGTTCGACCCCCAACACCTAGTAATCATCGTTTACGGCGTGGACTACCAGGGTATCTAATCCTGTTTGCTACCCACGCTTTCGCGCTTTAGCGTCAGTATCTGTCCAGTAAGCTGGCTTCCCCATCGGCATTCCTACAAATATCTACGAATTTCACCTCTACACTTGTAGTTCCGCTTACCTCTCCAGTACTCTAGTCATGCAGTTTCCAACGCAATACAGAGTTGAGCCCTGCATTTTCACATCAGACTTACATAACCACCTAGACGCGCTTTACGCCCAATAAATCCGGATAACGCTTGTGACATACGTATTACCGCGGCTGCTGGCACGTATTTAGCCGTCACTTCTTCTGTTGGTACCGTCATTTTTCTTCCCAACTGAAAGCACTTTACATTCCGAAAAAAACGTCATCGTGCACACAGAATTGCTGGATCGGACTTTTTGGTCCATTGTCCAATATTCCCCCTGCTGCCTCCCGTAGGAGTAAGGGCCGTGTCTCAGTCCCCTTGTGGCCGTTCACCCTCTCAGGCCGGCTACCCATCATCGCCTTGGTGAGCCGTTACCTCTCAACTAGCTAATGGGACGCAAAGCTCTCTCACAGCGCATATAACTTTCATAATCTTAGGATGCCCTAAAATCATAATATCAGGTATTAGCATTCGTTTCCAAATGTTGTCCCTAACTGTGAGGCAAGTTCTTTACGCGTTACTCACCCGTCCGCCACCCAAACCGAAGTTCAAGTAGACTTGCATGTGTTAAGCATTCTGTCAGCGTTCATCCTGAGCCAGGATCAAACTCTTCGTTCAATCTTTTTTTAATAGCTCAATTTTTGCTATTTTTTTATTTAACACCAAATTTATGGTTGCTTTTTGTCTTTTTCTCTATTCTGTTGCTAATGTTCTTGTCTCATTGACATCTGTCATGATAACATTTTTTTAATAAACTTTGTCAACAAAAAAATTAAATTTTTTTAATTTTTTTCTAAATTTATATTTTTTTCTTTTATTTTTCAATAAAAAAACTACTATAAATTTTTTTAAGTAAATTTTCAATTTTTTTCAATTTATAGTAGTTTTTTTATTTTTTTATTTTCTAGTTGCTTGCATATATTCTTCTATCTCATCAGCAGTTCTAGGAAATTTATCTCCTAAAAATTCTACTTGTACCATCTTCTTGAATTAAAAATATCTCTTTCCATTCTAATTCCACCAAAAATCCATATACTTTTCTATTTCATCATAATTTAAAAAAATTCTTGATGAAGTTTTTTTCATTCTTCCATTTTTTTCAAAAAAGTTCTGGGATAAAAGTATATTCCTGGCTCAATAGTAAAGATATTTCCAACTTCCAATTTCTTAGCAAGTCTTAAAGAAGCTAAACCAAATTGAGTTGATTTTTTTCTTCTCCCTCTTCATAACCAACATTTATTTCTCCAAAGTTTTTCCATATCATGAACTGTCATTCCCATCATATGTCCTAAGCCATGCGGCATGAATAGTGCATGTGCTCCCGAACTAACTATATCCTCAACTTCACCCTTCATCAGTCCAAGTTTTTTTCATATTTTCTGCTAAAAACCTTGCAAGCTTCTAAATGTACTTCCTTATATGTAATTCCTGCTCTTGCTAAATCTTTAGCCCTATCAAATATATCTCTTACTATATTATGTATGATTTTTTTGTCTTTCAGTAAATTTTTCCACTTACAGGAAAAAGTTGTTGTCATATCTCCACAATAACCTTCTTCTGTTAGAGCTCCACAATCAAGTAAAACTAAATCTCCATCTTTTTAAACTATTTAAATGATTATGGTTATGTAAAATTTGTCCATTCTTACTAAGTATAGTCTGGAATGAATAATAGGCATTATATTTTTCTTGGCTGTTTTTTTCTACTTCAGCAACAAGTTCATATTCTTTCATTCCTGCTTTTTACATTTTTCATAGCAGAAAGATGCATTTCTTTCGTTATATTAACTCCCTTTTCTATTTCTCCAATTTCTATTTTTATCTTTTTATATTTCTTTGTTTAATAATATTTTTTTATCAAATAGAAAGATACATAATCATCAAATTCAAAAAGGATTTATATTTAAGATTGAACTCAAATACATAATATTATCTACTTTGTACTGATTAGTAAATCTTATATTTTTTTCTATTTTTCTAAATATTTTTTTCAACTCTTCTTTTTTTCAATGAATTTTTTTCTATTCCAACTTCAAGAGCCAATTCTTTTAAAAAAATTTTTTTGTTTCCCCATCCAAATGATGTCAGACATCGTATAGTCATTACCAAAAATTATTTCTTCATTATTATCTATATCTATAACTCCAATTAAACCATTATGATCTATACCAAAATAATATTTAAAAGTTGCATCTTGTATGAATGGATAAGTATTATCTTCACAATCTAGAGGTGAAAAAAATTATTTCCCATTATTAAAAATTAAACCATCTTTAAAAGTTTTCCTTTAATTTCTTTCTTCTATTTACATATACTTCCTTATTCAACATAAAAATTCAACTCCTTTCATTTGTATATTATTTTATACTTTTTTTCAAAAAAAGTCTATATCTATTTTATAAAAAGAGAATCCTTTAAGTTTTTTTAAACTCAAAAAAATTCTCTACTCTTTGTTTTTACATCTCTATAATTTTTTTCATATTTTTTTCTTTATATACAGTGTAAGTTTTTTTCATCAAGCACCCACAAGATCAAATCAAAACTATCAGGATTTTTCATCTAAAAAAACTTTTTTTAGCTGTATTTAAAGCAACTTCTGCTCCTTCATTTACAGGAAAAACGATATATCCCTGTTGATACTGAAGGGAAAGCTATTTTTTTCTAAGTCCATTTTTTTCTTTGTAAGTTTCAAGCTTTCATAGTAAGCTGATCTTAATTTTTTTCAGCTTCTCCATTTTCACCTGTTGAGTATCTTGGACCTACTGTATGTATAATATATTTATTTGGAAGATTATAGGCTCTAGTTATTACTGCTTCTCCCGTGGCACAGCTACCTATCTCCTTACATTCCTTAGCAAGATCTCCTGAAGCAGCTCTAAAAATTGCTCCACAGACTCCACCACCCATTTCTAATTGGTTATTGGCTGCATTGACTATTACTTCTACTCCTGGAATTTTTGTTATATCTCCACTTACTATTTTTTTATTATATCCTTATACATTTTTCCTCCACTTATAAATGTTGCCAAGCTTTTTTTATAAAAAAAGCAGGAAGAAATTCCTGCTTTATTTTTTTAAACTTTTTTTCTAACTATTTAGCTTCTACAGTTACTGGAACTTCTTTAAGATCTCCTAAAGTTAAGATTCCTTCTGCACCTTTCATAGCTACTTCGTTTCCAGCTTCATCAGCATATCTTTCTCCAGAAACAGTTTCTGCATTTTTTTAATTCAGTAACTTTTCCTTCTGCATCAGTTAAAAGTAGCTGTAGCTCCATCAGCAACAACTTCTAAAGTGAATTCCTTTCCATCTTCAGTTTTAACTGAGAATGCCTTTACTTCAGCAACAAAGGTGCTTCAGTTGTTGTTGCAGTTGCTTCTGCAACAGGTTGTTCAGCTGGTTTTTGTTCTTCTTTCTTTTCTCCACAAGCTACTAAGAATAAGCTCATAGCTAGTGCTAACATTGCAAATTTTTTTCATTTCGTTATCCTCCTTAGATTTTCTGTAGTTATAATACATTATTTTCTAATAAAAAAATCAAGTATTTTTTTGAATTCTTTACACTTGTGTTCTTATTTCGTTTTTTTAATTGTTGTGTGTTTTTTTAAAAATATCTGTCTTATTTTCATTTTATTTTTATCTAAAAACAGGAAATACTAAGTTATTTTTTTAATATATAATTTGAATGTTTTTTTCTTATATCTTATATATTGAAAGTATCTTTAATCTATATTTTTCATAAATTCTTTAACTTCATTTTTTTGATTTCACTAGCAGTTGATAGTTCTAAAAATTCTTTCAACTAGATTTTCACATTCTTTTTTTATCCAATTTCATTAGTATTCTTTTTTTACCCTTGGTATTGAAATTCCTGACATAGAAAAAGCATCTAGTCCCATACCAAATAGAATTGCTACTGCATTTTCATCTCCAGCAAATTCTCCACACATTGAAATTTTTAATTCCACCTTCATGTGCTCCATCTATTAACATTTTTTTATAGCTTGTAATACTGCTGGGTTGTATGTATCATATAGATTAGCAATTTTTTTCATTTCCTCTATCTACAGCTAAAGTGTATTGTGTTAAGTCATTTGTACCTATTGAGAAGAAGTCACATTCTTTTGCAAAATATTTTGCTCTGAATGCAACAGCAGGAGTTTCAACCATTATTCCTAGCATTATCTTTTCATCAAACTCTATACCTTCTTCTCTAAGTTCTTTCTTACACTTTTCAAATATAGCTTTTGCTTTTCTAACTTCTTCTATATCCATTATCATAGGCAGCATAATTTTTTTATTTGACCATATTTTTGAAGCTCTTAATAAGGCTCTAAATTGAGTTTTTTTAATATTTCTTGTCTATCTAAACAAACTCTTATAGCTCTCCAACCTAAAAAAATGGATTTTCTTCTTGTGGTAATTCCATATATGGTAGTGATTTATCTCCACCTATATCCATAGTTCTAATAGTTACAGGATATCCTTTTAAACCTTCAGCTACTATTTTATAGGCTTCAAATTGTTCATCTTCTGTTGGGAAACTATCTTTTTCCATAAATAAGAACTCTGTTCTATAAAGTCCTATTCCAAAACCACCATTTGAAATAATTCCTTTTTAAATCATTAGGAGATCCTATATTTCCCCAAACATCAACCTTTGTTCCATCTTTTTGAAACAGCTTCTTTATCTTTTTAAAAGCCTTTAATTCTTCTTTTTTTCTTTTAAGAAGTTTTCTCTTTTTTTCTCTATATATCTTTAAAGTTTCTTCATCAGGATTAACTATAACTTCTCCATTTAATGCATCAACTATTAAAAATTTGATTATCTTCTAAGTTTTCTAAAAACTGTTCCTACTCCAACTACTGCTGGTAATTCTAAAGATCCAGCCATAATAGATGAGTGAGCCGTTTTTTTCCACCAATTTCAGTTACAAAAGGCTAAAACATTTTCTAAGTTTATTTGAGCTGTATCTGAAGGATTTAATTCTCTTGCTACAATTATTGTTTCAGGTTCTAATTTTTGAAAGGTCAACTATCTGTGTATTCATAACACCATATAGCCATCTTTTTCCTATATCTCTTAAATCTCCTGCTCTTTCTTTAAAAATATGCATCTTCTAAATTAGCAAGCATATTTGCATATTCATCTATTGCTTCATTTAAAGCAAATTCAGCTGTACATTTTTTTCAGAAATTTTAGAATCTATTTCTGAAAATAGTTCCTCATCTTCTAATAAAGTAATATGTCCTTCAAATATATCGGCCTTATCTTTTCCAAGTTTTTTTAAAAGGTATTTTCTTTTTATTTCCTCTAATTGCTTTTTAGCAACCTCTCTACCTCTTATTAATCTTTCTAATTCTTCTTCTTTAGATAGTATAGATTTTTTTCAAGTATTTCTAAATTAGTTTCTTTGTAAAGAAATGCTTTACCTATTGCTATCCCAGGTGAAGCTGGGATTCCTTTTTATTAAGTTATTTTTCATAATCCACTCCAATATTTTTTTAAAAATAAAAGGGAGAAGATAGTCCCTCCCTCACACACACAAAAATTAGTCTTTTAAGTTTTTCAAGAAGAGATGATAATTTATCAACTGCTTCGTTCTCATCTTCACCATCAGCATATACAGTTATTTTACTTCCTTTTTTTAATTCCTAAAAGAAAGTAACTTTAATAATGAAGTTCCATTAACTTTTTGTTCCAGCTTCATTTTTCTACACTTATTTGCGAAGAGAATGTTTTTGCTAAACTTACAAATTCGTTTCCTGGTCTTGTGTGTAATCCAGTTTCATTTACTATTTCTACAGTTTTACTTTTTCATATCATCAATCCTTTCAATAATTTATATATAATTAAATATTTACATTTATACTATAAGAGTACAGTAGCTTTGTCAATAAAAAAATTATGATAAAAAAATATTATCTTAAAGCATTTAAAAAAATAAACCACTTTTGTATAATTATTTTTTTCTCTTGCATTTAGTAGAATTATATTATAGGATATAGAACAAATATTATTAAAAGAGGTGATAAAAAAATATGGAAAGATTAAAAGAAGATGAAATAAAAATTATAGATGAACTTAAAAAAACAGGAAAATATAAAGAGTATCAAGAAATGCTTTTAGATGATTTTGAAGAACATCATGTTGTTTATAAAATAGAAGCTGATGAACTGATTGCTATAGCACATAAAAAAACAATACTATCCCTTATAAATTAATAGAATTCTATGATTGGCAACAGATGAATTATTTAATTGAAGAAGAAGATGGAATAGAATAAAAAAATGTTTTTTTATTTTTTTAAATATGTTATAATATAAAAAAATAAAAATAAGTAAAAAACATTATATTTTATAAATTTTAACTTTAGTTAAAAATGAAAGGAGAATGACAATGACAGTGGGTTATATTTTTTTGGCTAATACTTACTATTATTTTCACTATTATTGAATTTGCTATTCCAGCACTTGTAACAGTATGGTTTGCTTTTTGCAGCGGCCTTAACTGTATTTGTATCTCTAATTAGTGATAGTATGAAAGTTGAGATAACTTTCTTTACAGTTGTTTCTCTACTATCTATCATATTCTTAAGACCTTATGCTAGAGCTATTTTATCTAAAAATAAAGATAATTTTGATGCTGAAAAAAATAGATACAGCTATCATAATAAAAGAAAAATTGTAGATACAAGTAAAGAAGAAAAAAATCTATGATGTAAGCTATAAAGGGTTCTATATGGACTGCCTTAAGTAACGAGCTTTTTTTGAAGTAGGAGACACTCCTGTAATTTCAAGCTTTAAAGGAAATAAAATAATTTTAAAAAAATAAATTGGAGGTTTTTGAATTATGTTTTATATACCATTTTTTTGTACTACTTTTGATCTTACTTGCTGTAATTGCATTAAAAAGCAATTAAAAATCGTTCCTGAATCACAAGTTTATATCATTGAAAAAAACTAGGAAAAGTACAACCAATCTTTAAGTTCTGGTTTAAATCTTATCAACCCTTTCTTTGATAAGGTTTTCAAGAATAGTTTCTCTTAAAGAGCAAGTTGTTGACTTCGACCCACAAAGCAGTTATCACAAAAGATAATGCTACTATGCAAATAGATACTGTTGTTTATTTCCAAATAACAGATCCTAAGTTGTATACTTATGGAGTTGAAAGACCTTTATCAGCTATTGAAAACTTAACTGCTACAACTCTTAGAAACATTATAGGGGATATGACAGTTGACGAAACATTGACATCAAGAGATATTATAAACACAAAGATGCGTCAAGAACTTGATGATGCTACTGACCCTTGGGGAATAAAAGTAAATAGAGTTGAATTAAAATCTATACTTCCTCCAAATGATATCAGAATTGCCATGGAAAAGGAAATGAAGGCTGAAAGAGAAAAGAGAGCGAAAATACTTGAAGCTCAAGCTACAAGAGAATCTGCAATACTTGTTGCTGAAGGGGAAAAACAATCTGCTATCTTAAGAGCTGAAGCTGAAAAAGAAGTAAAAATTAAAGAAGCTGAAGGTAAAGCTCAAGCGATACTTGAAATTCAAAGAGCTGAAGCTGAAGCTATTAAACTATTAAATGAAGCTAAACCTGCTAAAGAGATTCTAGCACTTAAATCTTTTTGAAACATTTGAAAAAAAGTTGCTGATGGTAAATCTACTAAGATACTTATTCCAAGTGAAATTCAAAAACTTAGCTGGTTTTATACAAACTATAAAAAGAAATTAACTAAAAGATTAATAAAATTTTTAAGAAAAGGGGCTGTTGTAAATTCATAAAAAGTAAAAAAATAGTTCGTTACTGAGTAAATTTTTCATTCGTAACTCACTTACTTTTTTTACTTTAGGGTTTGAAATTTTAATTTTGCAACAGTCTCTGTTTATATTTTTTTCTAAAATGATATATAATAGTATAAATTATATTTTTTTATTTTTTTGGAGGGAGCTATGTTAGAAAAATTTAAAAAGGAATTTAAAGAAATTTTTAAATACGATGGAGAAGTGGAAACTTTTTTTCGCCAGGTAGAGTAAACTTAATTGGAGAACATACAGATTATAATGGTGGTTTTGTTTTTTTCCTTGTGCCTTAGATTTTTGGAACTTATGCTGTTGTAAAAAAGAAGATAAAATTTTTAGAATGTATTCTAAAAAAACTTTAAAAACTTAGGAACTATTGAATTTAACTTAGATAATTTAGTTTACAATAAAAGAGATAATTGGGTTAACTATCCAAAAGGAGTTGTAAAAACTTTCTTAGATGAAAACTATAAAATAGATAGTGGCTTTGATGTACTATTCTATGGAAATATTCCAAATGGTGCTGGACTTTCTTCTTCAGCTTCTATAGAAGTTTTAACGGCCGTTATACTTAAAGACTTATTCAAACTTGATGTTGATATGGTTGAGATGGTTAAAATGTGTCAAGTGGCAGAAAAATAAATTTATTGGAGTAAACTCTGGAATTATGGATCGATTTGCAGTTGGTATGGGTAAAAAGATCATGCTATTCTACTAGATTGTAATACTTTAAAAGTTTGAGTATGTTCCTGTAAAAATTAAAAAAATATGTCTATTGTTATTGCTAATACAAATAAAAAGAGAGGTTTATCAGATTCTAAATACAATGAAAGAAGAAGTTCTTGTGAAGAAGCTGTTAAAGTTTTTAAATAACAATGGAATTAATATAAAAATATCTAGGTGAGCTGACAGTTGCTGAATTTGATAAAGTTAAACATTTTATAACAGATGAAGAACAACTAAAAAGAGCAACTCATGCTGTTAGTGAGAATGAAAGAGCAAAAGTTGCAGTTGAATTTTTGAAAAAAGATGATATTGCAGAATTTGGAAGATTGATGAATCAATCTCATATCTCTTTAAGAGATGACTATGAAGTTACAGGTATAGAACTTGATAGCCTTGTGGAAGCTGCTTTGGGAGGAAGAAGGAACTGTTGGTTCTCGTATGACTGGAGCAGGTTTCGGCGGTTGCACTGTAAGTATAGTTGAAAATGACTATGTTGAAAAACTTTATAGAAAAATGTTGGAAAAAAATATAAAGAAAAAAACAGGTTTTAAAAAGCTACTTTCTATATAGCAAACATTGGAGATGGAGCAGGAAGATATAAAACAATTATTTACTAACTAGATTTTTATTGGCTACTTTGCCAGCCATTAATGTCTCAAGAGCTCACAAAGGCTCTCTCTACAGTAATGGAGGTCGCAGTAGCCTAAAATTTGGAATGTAACTAATATTTTAAAGAAAGGAAAAAAAGGATGGAAATTTACTCTTTAATTAATAGACTTATAAAATATTCACTTAAAAATTCATTGATAACAGAAGATGATGTTATGTTTGTTAGAAATGAATTAATGGCATTATTGCAGTTAAAAAGATTGGGAGGATGTCAATGAAGATAACTATCAAATACCTGAATATCCTCAAGAAATCTTAGATAAAATTTGTGATTATGCTATAGAACAAAAATTATAGAAGATGGAACTACTGATAGAGACATTTTTTTGACACAGAAATTATGGGAAAAATTTACTCCTTTCCCAAGAGAAGTTATAAATACATTTAAAAATTTATCCGATGAAAAATATAAAATCAGCAACAGATTATTTCTATAATTTCTCTAAAAAGACTAACTATATAAGAACTGAAAGAATAGAAAAATCTATATTGGAAAAGTCCAACAGAATATGGAGATTTAGAAATTACTATAAATCTATCTAAAACCTGAAAAAGACCCTAAAGAGATTGAAAGACAAAAGAATATGCCTCAAGTAAATTATCCTAAATGTCTTTTTATGTTATGAAAAATGTTGGTTTTGCTGGAACTTTAACACATCCTGCAAGACAAAAATCATAGAGTTATACCTTTAACTTTAGAAAATGAAAGATGGTATTTTCAATATTCTCCTTATGTTTACTACAATGAACATGCAATAATATTCTGTTCTGAACATGAGAAATGAAAAATAAATAGAGATACTTTCTCAAGAACTTTTAGACTTTGTAAATCAATTCCCACATTACTTTATAGGTTCAAACGCTGATTTACCAATAGTTGGAGGTTCTATTTTTAAGCCATGACCACTATCAAGGTGGAAATCATAAGTTTCCTATGGCAAAATCTGAGATTGAAAAGGAAGTAAGTTTTGATGCATATCCTAATATAAAAGGCTGGAATAGTTAAATGGCCTATGACTGTTTTAAGATTAAAATCTTTTAGATAGAAATGAATTAATTGAGCTATCAGATAAAAATCTTAAAAAGCTTGGAGAGAATATTCAGATGAAGAAGTTGGAGTATTTGCTTACACAAACTCAACTCCTCACAATACTATAACTCCTATTGCTAGAAGAAGAGGAGAATACTTTTGAAATTGACTTAGTTCTTAGAAATAATAGAACTGATGAAGCTAATCCTTTAGGTGTCTTCCACCCTCATAGTGAACACCATAATATTAAGAAAGAAAAATATTGGGCTAATAGAAGTTATGGGACTGGCTGTTCTTCCTGGAAGATTGAAATTTGAAATGAGAAAAAATAGCTGAATTCTTAAAAGATAAAGATTTTTGAAAAGAAAATTTCTGAAGATAAAGATTGTCAAAAACATTTATCTTGGTTAAAAGCCTTTATAAATAAATATCCTAATATTGAGAATTTATCAGTAGATGAAATCTTAGAAAAATATTTTAAATGTTGAAATTGGTCTAACATTCTCAAGGGTGCTTGAAGATGCTGGAGTATTTAAAAGAGATGAAAAAGGTAAAAATGCCTTTCTTAAATTTATAAATCATATTGGAGGTAGATTCTAATGTCTATATTAGTTTGTGGAGGACAGGTTACATTGGTAGCCATGTTGTTAAGTATCTATTAGAAAAAAATGAAGATGTTGTTGTTGACAGCTTAATCACAGGACATGTTGATGCTGTTGACGAAAAAGCACATTTAGAACTTGGAGATTTAAAAGATGAAGAATTTTTAAATAGAGTTTTTGAAAAATATCAAATTGATGGAGTTATAGACTTTGCTGCCTTCTCTTTAGTTGGAGAAAGTGTTAGCGAACCATTAAAATATTTTGAAAATAACTTCTATGGTACTCTTTGCCTATTGAAAGTTATGAAAGCTCATAATGTTGATAAGATAGTATTTTCATCTACTGCTGCAACTTATGGTGAGGCAGAAAACATGCCTATACTTGAAACTGATAGAACAGAACCTACTAACCCTTATGGAGAAAGTAAGTTAGCAGTTGAAAAGATGTTTAAATGGTGTGCTAATGCCTATGGATTAAAATATACTGCTTTAAGATATTTCAATGTTGCTGGTGCATACCCAAGTGGAGAAATTGGAGAAGCTCATACTTGTGAAACTCACTTAATTCCATTAATTTTACAAGTTGCTCTAGGACAAAGAGAAAAAATATCTATCTATGGAGATGACTATCCTACTCCTGATGGAACTTGTATAAGAGACTACATTCATGTAATGGATTTATCAGATGCTCACTACCTTGCTTTAAATAGATTAAGAAATGGTGGAGATAGCCAAGTATTTAACTTAGGAAATGGAGAAGGTTTCTCTGTTAAAGAAGTTATAGAAGTTACAAGAAAAGTAACAGGGCATCCTATTCCAGCTGAAGTTAGTCCAAGAAGAGCAGGAGACCCTGCAAGACTTATAGCTTCATCTCAAAAAAAGCTTTGGATACATTAAAATGGGTTCCTAAATATGATAAATTAGAACAAATTATTGAAACTGCTTGGAATTGGCATAAAAACCATCCAAATGGATATG